>ERZ842401.3583-NODE-3583-length-19088-cov-5.658856_pt1 | contig 19088 bp, 22 predicted proteins | sample MGYA00521270_ERZ842401 | MGnify/ENA primary metagenome ERZ842401 (study PRJEB31892, sample SAMEA3878208) | bioreactor metagenome | biome: Moose rumen | place: Sweden | collected 2011-10 | study: EMG produced TPA metagenomics assembly of the PRJEB12797 data set... | reverse complement strand
AATTAGAAAGCGATTGCCAAAAGTCTGTCAATTCCATAAAGGAAACCGCTTTCGGTATGGCTCTTATGATGAATCACACTTATGATTCATTACGTGATAATTATAACAAAGTAAGCTGAAAAAAGCAATAAAAAGCGGTAAATATTTTATTATTTTTTATCTTATCATAAATTTATTTAATAATCCTATGACCTGATAACAAGAAAACACTTTTGTTTTTCTTGTTATAAATTCATATACATTTTGATTAGAAAATGCTATAATAACGACAAAATAAATCTATTTTTCCAATTCACCATTTGTGCTATACTAAAGGAAGGAAGCTTACATTGGGCAGAATCGATACCGAAACCAAAAAATATCTGGACAATGACACACGATTCAGCGACATGTTCAACTTTTGGATATATGGCGGGGAAAATGTTATCAAGCCTGAAAAATTGCGTGAACTTGACACCACAACCCTAGCCATCCCCTACGGCAACAAGGCCAAAAAACATGTACAAAAGTACCGTGACCTGCTCAAGCTCTATTCAGCCAAGCAGGATGACGAAGCCATTTACTTGATTTTAGGCGTGGAAATCGAGTCAAAAACGCATTACGCTATGCCTGTGCGCAATATGCTCTATGATGCGTTGAACTACGCCTTGTTCCTAACTACCAAATGAATCTGTTATCTCCAGACCTTATAAACGAATCAGATTTTGAAAAATTTAAAACTGGTCTTGGAGCTGCCTTGCAATTTATAAAACATCAAGAAGATGATGGCATGGACTGGATTCACAACAAACCACAGTTAGAACAAGTAGATCGAGACACTGTCGATTTCATTCAAGCAGTCACAGGCACCAAGTTTGATATTGATGAAACTGAAGAGGTGATTAACGTGTGCAGAGCATGGGAAAATTCAATAAATAGAGCTAAAGCTGAAGGCGAAACAAGAGGCGAGGCAAGAGGCGAGGCCAAAGGTAAAGAATCCGAACGACTCAATTCCATCCGCAACGTCATGAAAAGCCTTAACGTAACGGTTAATCGAGCTATGGAAATTTTAGGTATTCCTGCTAATGAACAGAAAAAATACATATCTTTGCTTTAATGGAAAAGCATGAGGCGCTAAAAAAATGCAGTCTCATGCTTTTTTATGATTGTTTATTATCTTCTCTTGACCATCCTGTATAATGTGGATTTCGATACTCTTAACTTCACCGCCGCTTCATCTGCCGTTATATCACCTGCCTTCCATTGTGTATAAACAGCCTCCCAGTTAGCAGGAAATTCTGTCTGCGGACGACCATAGTGCACACCAGCCCGTTTGGCTGCAGCAATTCCTGCGCGCTGACTCTCTTGTCGCTTGGCGGCAATTTCAGCATCAATGCGCAACTCACAGTCAATCTGATTATTGATACGCGCGCGGCCTTCATTTGATAATCGTCTGTATTTTTCGATTAATTCTCCTTCATCCGCAAAAATACGCATATAGCAAACTCCTTCATCCATTGTAACGTAATGCAAAGCCCAACTCTACTTTCAGTTTCAAACTCTACATTCAGTTTCATGTGAGCTAAATTTACATTTTGCATCATGTCGATTACCTGTGCATTGATATAGTTCCGCCACCGCCTGTAATAAAAAAGGAACTTCCCACAATCAAATCTCCCACCATAAACACAGCCAATTCTGCTATCTCCCGTGGCGTTGCATATCTGCCTGCTGGATTTATAGGATTACCAATGATTTGAATTATAGTTCTTACCGCATCTTTTAATTTTCTTTTCCAGCCCACAGCCGTCACTCTTTCCTCATAAATTTTTTCAGTAAATGAACACCATGTTCACCAACTGCTTCGGAAACCGTATTGCGCAAAGCCTGTTTTGCTGCCAGTTTAGCTGATTTTTCTATATGACGCATCAAATACAGTGCATCACTTTCATCCTTGCTATCTGTAAATATTTCGAATAATATTGACTTATCATTGATAACCGGTGTTACAAATTCGTCTACAGCTGCCTTAAATTCTTCCTTATTGCTTGCGCTAAGATATTCAAAACCTAAATCTTTTGCATAATGTTTCAATAAATCTGGTGATTTTGTTCCATAATGTCCGGCAGCCGCCATATAAGCATCGGCATCATCACCAAAACGCTCGGCTGGATGCCAATAATTGCGAAACTCCGTACCACGCCCATTATTGACTACCATAAGCCGCACATTATTTCCCACATGGCGATTGCCCAGAGAATTCATATCGTAGAAGAATGCCAAATCACCTACGACACCAAAATAAAGCTTTTGTGGATTAGCCAGCGAAGCACCAAGCAAAGTTGAAACACAGCCATCAATACCAAAACCGCCGGTATTAGCGTAGCAGTCAATCCCGTTTTCCAAAGTCACCAAATTCCAGCATCTGAGTGAGTTCAGGATTCCCAAATGCAGCACGCTATGCTCCGGCAATCTGGAACTTAACTGCTGAGCAGTCCAAACATTCGAAAAAGGAACATCAGGAGTTTTTTCTATGAGCATTTTATTTTCAGCACAGCATGCCTGAAAATATTCTGTCTCTTGTTTGTTCGTTTTTTGAGCAACATATTTATTGAAGAAAACTTCCTCATCCATCTCAAATACACGTGTCAGTTTATGAAATCTGTCCCGCAATACACCATCTGGATGTACGCGCCAAACTTCTGCCGGATTCAAACGCCCATAAGCACCAGAAATATTACCAATATCAATAGCTAAATCTACATTTAATACCGGCGAATTATACACCTGCTGATCAGAAACCAGGTTATACAAGAATCCATATTTACCGTTATAGTTGCTGCTTCTGTCCATAAATACCACAGCATTATACCGTTCACAAAAAGCATCTACCGCTTCAGTTAGTTTCTTCGACCAGCGGGAATGCGCTCCAACAAAAACAGCTACACGCCCTGCCTTGATTCCCGGCAGTTCGTCCTTCGGCAAGTGCCGATACAGACGTTTGACTGGCGGCAATTCCCTAACCGAAAAATCCGGACTGTACATCGTTGTCAGATTAATATGTACTGGGCCACCACCATTGCGCGTAAGTTCCAGCAAAGCCTCATTTATTTTGAGTCCATACGCCCAAACTTCCTCATCTGTAGCAATATTGGGAAGCTGCAAACTATACTTCACCAAATCTTTCATCTGCATGCTTCTATCCATAAACTGAGGAACTAAATGTCCTGCCCGTATAGATGGCTGAGCAGCAGTAATCGCCAACACCGGAATATGCCGGTAAAAAGCCTCCGTCAAAGCCGGCACATAATTACGGGATGCAGTCGCTCCCGTACATGACAAGGCTACCGGCTCACCACTTTCTTCCGCGAGTCCCACAGCCATATATGCAGCAGAACGTTCATCCGGTGCTGAGTATATTTCAAAATGCGAATCATTTTGTATGCTACCCAGTAGACAAACGTTCGTAGTGCCCGGACTTGCAACCACTTTTTTAATTTTGTATTTTATCAACAGGTAAATCAGCATTTGTGTATTACGTTCTACTGTATAGTGCTTTTCCATAGATATCTCCTCTTACCAGCGGCCATTATAAAAGCCTTGATCACAATTTATTATCTCGCCGGCGATAGCTGCCGACGCATCCGTCAGCAGGAAGTGCACCACATTGGCCACTTCTTCTCCTAAGAACACTCTCTTCCCCGGAACCCTGTCCATATACAGATTTTCTCCCTCTTTATAACCAGTCAATTCAGAACAAGTTATCCCCGGAGCAACTGCATTCAAGCGGATTCCCTTTTCAATAACTTTTTGACCAATCCCCCTGACAAAACTGTTCGATGCCACCTTTGTCAGTCCATATGGGATATCATCCGGACGCATTCCCCGATCAGAGGTAATTACGACAATATTGCCATAATTTGTCCCGGCGCCCTCAATATAGGAAATAAATTCCTTAACCAGAAAATAATTTCCCTTGAGATTCGTATCCATCTGTTGATCCCAGCCTGCTTCCGTCACATGACGGAAATCACCTTCATGCAGCGAAACACCGGCATTGCTTACCAGCGAATCAATTTTTCCCCCCAATATTTCCTCAGCCTTACTCAACAATTTACTAAAGCTGGCAACATTACGAACATCCCATACAAGATATTGCGCCTTTTCACCGATTTGCGTACAAGCTGCCTGTAACTTTGCTTCATTACGGGAAGTAATCAGCACCTTCGCTCCTTCTGAGGCGCACTTTTTCGCAATAGCCAAGCCAATCCCCGTTGCACCGCCAGTAATCAATACACAGCGCCCAGTCAACTGTTCAGAGGGCGAAACCGTTATAATATTTGCCGTGGTATGCACAGCGGGCACGCCCATAACAATATACCTGATACTTCGTTTAAAAAAATCTTTTATCCGCATAATATTACCCCTTGACCTGTTTTCTCATCATTAGAATTTCCCTCACCTTATCCATGATTAACCGCCGCTTTGCATAAATAGCCACCATACAGACTAGCAACAAACCGTAACGGGTCAGCATATTTTCATAACCAAGCGCAAATATTCCTGCCATAAACATAAAGGAAACCGTTATGGCCATGATAGTAGTTAAGCTGTATATTTTTATGCCCGCAAACTTCTCATGCGCTACTCTTTGCATAAATATATAATGGCTGACCGCATAGATGATATAACATAACAGTGTTGTGTAACCTGCAGCCACATAACCAAAATATGGCAGTAATAAATAATTCAGCGCAAGATTCGCCACAGCTCCCAGCACTGTAGCTATGGCAATAAAGCGTGTCTTCTCAAAATAAAATTCAAACGTGGCAAAAAAGCTGTATGTAAAAGTAAAATACACGCCCATTGTAACCGGTGGAATTATCCAGATAGCTTCATAATAAGCCGGTGGCGCAAAAACAGCTACCAGTTCAGGTGCAAATGCAATCAATAGCAGATTCAATCCGGCAATCAACGCAAAAGATGTATATGCCACCGGTGCAATTTCCAGGACTTTGCCTTCACTTATCTTGCGATACAACCATGGTTCCAACGTCTGCATCAAGGAACCATTAAAAAGCGACATCACAACCGCCACCGAACATCCTAAGCTGTATATACCCGCTTCCGCATCCCCCACCATTTGCTGAATCATAATTCTGTCCGAGCTTGCCAGGATAACTCCGGACAAATAATGTGGAATCAAGGGAATATTAAACGCCAATGCATAACGCCAGTAATGACCGGAAAAGAAAGTTTTTCCCCGCTGCATTTGCATGAAAAACAAACCTGTATATAGCAACAATTGCACAATCAAAATACTGAGGATTCTTGCCGTCACCTTATCATCAGCATTCAGCACCATAAAAATCCCCAAAGCAGGTGTCATAATTGACATAATAAGGGATAGTGCCACTACTTTGCGGTACAGAAAGTCCACCCGCTGTGTCATCGACCAAAAGCCCCATACTGCACTAAACCATATCATAAGCAGCATAGACAGCATCTGTACCGTAGTCAGGCCAAACAACTGATTCCAGAAATTTTCTATCATTAAATATATAACAGCCCATATACAACAAAGTGACAGACACAAGCCTTGCAAAGAAGATACAAATACAGCTCTCTCTTTGGCAAATTTCACCACACCCTGTGCAAAAACACCAGCATTTAGATTCAATGTCACAAATACACCAATGATTCCCTGCCAAGATGTAAATACATTGAATTGTCCATATTCCTCAGGGGTCATAATGCGCGTGAAAATGGGCGTTGTAATCGTAGCAATACCTTTTTGCAAGACGGCGCAGATAACAAACCATAAAGAAGCTTTCACCGAAACAGGCATTTTTTCATATTTTTGCCATATCTTCTTAAACATGAACCGCCGCCTTAATTGACTTTTGTAAACTCGACAAAGAATTTTGTCTTAACCTGTCCATTTTTTCTGTAATCTGCGACCAATCTATATCGCTATCTTCAGATAATAATTCACTGTTAAAAATACGCTTTTCCAAATCAAACATCTTCAGCAAATCCGTGATACGTGAGCCTACATTTTCCGGAACTTCAACAAAGAAGTCCTTATGAAAAATCAAAGAAAATGCCGTAGCATGAAAAGACCCCGTCAATACATAATCCGCACCGTTTAACAATGTCAGAAATTCATCCGGCCCCAAAGACAGCCGCATATCTCCTATATTTTCCCGCATATTCCTCAATGAGTATCCATAGGCACAATATATAATCTTTAGTTTTTTTGCTTTTGCCAATAATTGCGCAGCCTTTAATGTATTCTTACCGGGCATATAGACAAAAATATAATTCTTTTCCTTATTCTCCGGCATAAGTCTCTGCCATTCCTCAGCACTCTGTAAAAACACCGGGTCAAGCACGACCTCCGCCTTGCGGCCACAAATCTTTTCAACCAAATCAGCACCGGTCTGTTCCCTTACAGAAATATATCCCATACCACTTATATTTCGCTGATAAAATTCTTGCAGCTTCGCAGGAATATCCTTAATACCAAAACTTGCCGCATAAGACAGACGTTTCCTCTGCTCAGGAATAAAATCCAAGAAATATGTGCTGTCACTACCGGTCAGCTTATAATTCCACACCTGGTCACTGCCTGTAATGACAGCATCATAACCAGATGAAGCATTCACTAATTCAGGATAGCTAACTTCCTTGCTCACAGAAATAAACCGTTTGATAAAGCTAGCAAAATTTTGCTTTTTCTTATAAAACATGGGAAAAAACAGCAATGATTTTATAAAAGCAGCCAGCGAATCAGTTATAAGTATTTTATAGCCCTTCGATATCATCTTACAATCATAATCAAGCACCTCGGAATCATAACCTAAATCCTTTATCGTTTTCTGTAGCGAATAACACTGTAATATTGCTCCATAGTTAAGTGCTCGCTGGAATGTTAATGTTGCTATTTTCATCGCTCTAAAAATCATCCTCACAATTTAAAATATATTTCAATAAAAAAATCATAAAATCATTCGTACATTTTTTCCACAAAGGATTTATACATATTAGTTACATTAAATTTCTTAGCAAAAGTAAATCCTTTTTCAGCAATAGCCTCTGAAAATTCAGGATTACATTTTAGCCATATTATTTCTTTAGCCAAATTTTCGACAATTCTTGTTCCACGTTTTACAACACGAGCATAACGAGCATATTCACGCAATCCCCCTGAATCAGTTACAATTAATGGCAAATACGATAACATCCCCTCAATTGCCACCAATCCGGCAGCTTCTTCACAAATAGAAGGTATGCATTGTATATCTGCCAGCTGATAATATTTATAAAGTTCCATATTATCAACATAACCAGTAAATATAAATCTATCAGCTTGTTGTTTCGTAAGCTCCTCTAATTGCTTCGTATATTTAGTTTGCCCAGAACCACTAAAACAAGATGCTCCTACTATCATTAACTTTACTTTACGGTCATCTATCTTTAGAATTGCTTCAGCTAATTCTCTAACACCTTTGTCTGCGTTAATTCTGCCACAATACAATACTAAAAAACAATCGCTTTCAATATTCAATTTACGCCTTAGAGATTCACGTTCAAGTTTTGTTATTCTTTTAAGAAATCGTTCTTGATCTACACCATTATAAACTACAGAAGTCGCCTCTTTAGATAAACACTTATACCATTCTCTACGACAAAAATCACTTACAGTAATAACTTTATCATACTCTGTCCCATTTATGGGTATTTCATGTAGATGACTATGATATATAACTTTCCCCTTATATTTTTTTGATAGCTTTATATATCCCTCAACCTGCTCTCCTTCTTCGATAATCAACCAATCAAAGTATTCATGATTATTTATTTCCTTGTATGCTTCGCAAATATAAGGATGTATCATTTCTCTTTGGATATTGATAAATCGACGTAATTTATAAATTATATAAGGAATGATTTTCTTCCAAAATACTTCCTTGATAAATACAAATTTTGTGTATTTATATTCATTCGTAATCGTTTCTAAACGTTCATCATATGGTTCTATAAGTACAATATCTAAATTATGATATTTTTCATTTTCATTTATTATGTTTTCTAATAAAGTTTCAACTGCACCACCATCCAACGCTGGTACAATTCCTTTTCTCTGCGCAACAATAATAATTTTCTTTACTTGTCCCAAAACTTTATATCCCTCTTTACTGTTTTTTCAATATGCTCTTAATAAAAAATTTTAGCAGTGCAATCGGCACAAATATAAGCCAAAAATTCAATTGAGCCAATCTTAATAAAAATTTATTTACATCTCTATATTTTCTTAAATAATAGCATCGTGATTTAAAGGATATAATATCACTTTTAAGAAAAAACAAATTCTTTTTTACTGTAACATTGTGTTCATGAATAAGTTGAAATCCATCATCTAGAAAAAACCAATTTTCATACCTTTTCATTTTAGTTCTAGCTGCCAATATCAATTCTTCATAATAAAGGAAGGTATTCTTATCATACATTCCTGAAATAAAAAACTTGCACTTATCAACAATTAAAAATGATCCTGCTACGGCTTCACAAATACTCGTCCGATTCTTTTCTTCAACGAAATCACAATATTTTTTTAATAATTTATGCATAGTCAAGCAGTCATAATAATATATAAATAATTCCTTCCAAATAGAACTTTTCTTTAGTGGGCTTATAGTTTTTTTATCACTCTTATTGATTATATTTGGACCAACTACAGCACATTTTTTATGATTAGAAAAAAATTCTTTAATTAGATCCCATTTTAATTTTCCAATGACTTCCAAATCATTATTGCTAAAAACTATATATTTATCATATGGAAACAACTGGTCAGCAAACAATGCTCCTAAATTATTCCCTTTAGCATACCCTAGATTTTTTTTGAAAAAATGATATATATTTTTATATTATTATATATAACTACAACATATTCATAGCTTTCATTCATTAGATTTATTTTGCATGCATCGTAATCATAACCATTTTCCAATACAAAACTAGCACATTTTTCTTCTGGAGAATTATCTACGACAATGTAATTAATATGACAATTAGATATACTATTTTCTTTTATGTGTTCTATATAAAAAAAAGTCTTTTTAGGCGAATTATAATCTACAACTACAAATGAATACATATCTTTCACCCAACTCATTTCTTTATTCGTGCAACTACACGTTTTTTTATTTCGCCAAATCCGCCGCGACTATAAGCTGCTAATATTTTTGCTAATGTATATTTAATAACATTTGGGATATGCATGATTTTTAAGTTACTTAATTTATTATAATAATTTTTAGTGGCTTCTAGCTGCTCTTTATCGTCCTGCTCCATCCAAGAAGCATTATAATGATGTATCGTATATGTTCTATCTGTTTTTTCGACTTTTCCTGTACGTAATGATTTTGCTGAAAAAAAATCATGTGGAAATATTACATTTCCTTCATCTATTTCAATTATTCTATTGGAAATATCCACATTATAATAGCTTTTTAATATTTTTGTAATCCGTTCTACATTTGTGGTGAAATCACATTTTCCGTTTTCTTTTATAAAACGTGAATTCTCATAACTTGACAGTATTTTTTTAATCACATTTTTTTTAGCTGCACTCCCTATAATTCCTGTCCCCACTTCATTTTCGCCTTCTATCCCCCAAAATGAATCATATTTTAAAAATATGTCCATGTTTCTGATCATTTCAACATCTGTATCCAAATATATACCGCCATAATTATATAGTACATAGATTCTTACATAATCTGATACAAAAGCCCACTTTTTAGTTTTATATGCCTCCCAACAATACGAATTTTCTTTAATATTGAAATTATTTTCATTCCATTCTATGATTTCATAATCTGGACAGTATTTATGCCAACTTTTAATATTCATTTGTACATTTCTTGGTAACTCATTACCACCAAACCAGCAGTAATGTATACATTTAGGTATCATTTAATTTTCCAATCCCTTCTTTATCATATAGTTTTGTCGTTTCATATAAAAAGGCATAAGAAACATTTATCATAGGTAAATGCATATGCGTAAAACCGATAGGTATTCCGGCTATAAGATACAATAGTACAAACAATGATATATCATATTTATCCTTAAAATTTATCATGAACCCCCAAACAATAATTCCTATAATTCCAAAGTATGATAACATTGTTGAAAACTCATTATGGGCTTCTTCTATTCCTATTCCCAATCCAAATAATGGCCTTTGTAAAAAATCATTAAATACATCATAACAAGAAATTAATCTTACAGCAGTCGAATCAATGGCAAAACTATAAACGCCTAAATTATTAGACAGTATTGCATTAATTATTTCGCTCACTAATTCCAATCTATAAGCTATATATCCAGCTCCCCAGTTATAAAATACATATAAGCATGTACCCATTATAATCAACAATATAAGTACATATTTAATGTAATATAACAATCTATTCACATTACGGTATTCATTCCTAATTATATAGTTAGCAATCATTAACATTGCAATATACCAAACTGCTGAAAATCCTCCCGTAAAATACATAATCACCATTATAAGAAACATATAGCATTTGCTTCTATAGAGACTATCTAACCGACCTCCGTTTCTTGTTATAATTTTATTTCTTATTAATACAAATATACCAATCAAAAACAACGACATTACATAATGTGATGGCTCTGATGTAACACCTGATAATCCATAAAAATTGCCACGTTTATTGGGCGTAGTAAAAAAATTCGTCTCTGATAAGAATAAAATATCCTTTATCGATAAGATCAATGTCGGTTCACCAGCTATATTTGATACAATAAATTCAACCATTCCAAACAATAAAGCTAATTGCAGATATACTGTGATTTTTTCCATCATTCTCTTCATTTGACTTTCAGATATAGCCGTTTTCAATATCCATATATTTATAATATAATTTACAATTATGCTATAAAAAATAATTTGTTCTTTCCAATTTATCGTCAGCTTTGTTTTATTAATTATTCCTAACACATAACTATCCCAATCCGCATATTCATTTATGATAAAAAAATCAATTGGATCTACAATTTCTGACATTATACCAATTGCGATACATATTATCCAAAGAAAGCTGTACAACATTAAACTAACAGGTATTTTAATCCTATATCTCAATACAAATAATATACTACATATCAACAATGCCAATTCAACTATTGTTTGACATGAGGAGATACCATTATCACCAAATTTTATAAAAAATCCCTGCGGCCACATAACTAGCAGCACAACATCCATTATCAATATGCCTTCATATATCATTTTTAAATCATTATGCATTAAATTTCGAATCAGTAAAAATAATATTAAAAATGTTAAAAATGGCACCATAGTAATTATATCCTCATTTATATATATCAATTAAATGTTCAACAGAGCTTTTTATTGAAAACATATCTGAAACAATCGGAATCAATTCATTTTTTCTTTCCCTGCAACTATATTGAATAACCATAGTCCATCGGTCAATATTATTTATAGGTAAAAATGTAAGATTACGAGAGATTTTCACCATTTGATCAATGTTATCTGATAAAATACATGGCAAGCCATTTGCCTGTGCTTCTATAGCACTAATAGGCAATCCTTCAAACAATGACGGCATTACAAATACATCCATCGCATCTAAATAATCTTTTACAGTATTTACCGCGCCTGCAAAAAAAGTTCTACCTCCAACCCCACTAATGTCAGCATATTTTTCTAATTCTGCTCTTTTATCTCCATCTCCTACTAAAATTAGATAATAATTATCACCTAATTCCTTTATAAGATCTATTAAAAATTTAATATTCTTTTGTTCTATTAGTGCTGCCACATCACCAACAACAACGGCTTCTTTAGGTATTTTGTATTTTTCGCGTATTTCTTCTCTTTTACTTTTATCATATACAAAAGCACTCAAATCTATACCATTACCAATTATCCGTATATCATCGATATCATTTCCAAAAAAATACTTAGCTGCTTCTTTTGAACAAGCTACTCTTGTTACTTTCATATACTTTATTAGGCGCCTATTAATATAATGCAAATATTTATACATTCCGCTTATACCTTTAGGTGCAGTATTATGCGCATGTATCACTATTTTTGCATTTGTTAATAATTTTGTTAAGTATATAGGTATAGCATTACATAATGAATTCTTATGAAAATGAATGATGTCATAATTATTTATAAATAAAATCTTAATTATCTTCATAATATATGATATAAAACGATTAATAGGTGGTATAATTACAATATTTTGTTTTATTTTTTCACTGTCTATATACTCCCAATTGTTATTTGATACGACGAAGAATTCTATATCACAACCTCTCAATTCTATCTCTTGCCAATTATTTATTATAAATCGCTCAATACCTCCCATTTTTTCACTCATCATAAAATGTAAAACTTTCATATACAATCACCGCTCAACTTTTCATAAATAGTTAAGGTTTTTTTTAACATATTTTCTGACGTAAAGTTTTTTTCATATATTTTTCTTGCCATTAATCCTCTGTTATAAATTTCTTCTAATTCAAGATTATCTAATATTTTAACCAACTCGTTTGTTTCCTCAATATCAAATATCCACCCGTTTTTACCGTCCTTTATTATTTCTGGCAATGCCCCTCTATTGCTAGCAATCACTGGTTTTCCATACATCATTGCCTCAACGGCTACTAGCCCAAATGCCTCCCAACGTGATGGCATAATCACTGCATCACATTTTTCATAATAATATCCTATATTTTCATGTGGAACCCATCCTAAAAAAGAAATATTATTCGAATTATTTTTTTCAAATTTATAACTTTGACCTACAACTACATCTCCTATTAATGTTAACTTAATATCTTTCCTCATACATTTTTTAAAAGCATTTAAAAGAATATCAATGCCTTTTGGAGTATCAAATCTCCCGACATATAATATTTTTATATATTTTCCTTTAGATTTTATAATTCTGCATGTATTTTTATCTGATATTCCACTATATATTACCTGTTGCTTATGATAATCAATACCATATTTCAAGCTTGCTTTGTATTCATATTCTGATACATTTATTATTTTATCTGTAACTTTACTAAGTATTCTTTCTACCATTGCATATGCTTTTTTCTTCCATGCACTTGTATCACGCAAAAAAGACCATCCATGTGCATTATATATGACCTTTATTTTTTTCGAACTAAACAGCAATGGTAATCGACAGAAAAAACCTGCCCATGAGCTATGACAATAGACAATATCCGGAGCTATATTAGATATATATCTACTTATTATAAATATTGCCTTAATTCCTCCTATGACACTCCTTTTATAAGGATAAAATAGTATATGCTTATCGTCTAAATTCCATCTTTTTGCAGATTTATTAGAACTTAATATTAAATAGTTTTCTATATTATATTCTCTATTAATTTGTAATAACATCTGAATATATGTGGCAATACCACCCTGTACATATTCTCCTACATGAAGAACTTTCATTGAATTCCTCCAAATTAGCACTTACACTTTTTATAAACATATTTATAAATTCACTTTTTTCGATAAACTTGAAAACTATAGCATAAACTAATAAATACGCCCATTACAAATCCGATAAATGTAATAATAACTTTATGGGGTGATACTGGCCTATCATTATCTGGCAATGAAGCTGGATCTACAATCTGTATATCCATGCTCTCCATGGCCTCCTGCAACCTGCTGTCTTCAGCTTGTTTTATCAGATTGGTATAAATTTGCTCCTTAATACTTGTATCTCGCTGTAAATTCAAATATTCTAGTACATCCTTGGGAAAGTCTTTCAATTCTTTTTCTTTCTCATCTTTTCGTGCTTGAATTGCTTCTTCGCTGGCTTTGGCTACATTTATACTTACCTCAGCATTGGCTTGTTCACTAATTAGTGATGCCTGTGTAGGATTGAGTGTTGTATATTGGGAAGCCACCATCGTGTTCACTTCATCTGTAAGACTTTGATTTAATTTATTAAGTTTCTCTTTGGCAGAAATTACCGCAGGATGTTCTTCTGTATAGCGCTCATGCAAATTTAACAGTTCAATCTGTGCACTGACAATCTGATTGCGTAATCCCTTAACTATTTCATTGTCATTGATGTTATAATTTTGACTGCTGGAGCGTATATCACCAAGTTTTGCATCTACAGTTGCCAATTTTGCCTGATTGGCTTTTTGTTGTACCTGCATATCACTTAATGCTTCATCAAAGGCATTCATTTTCGCTACAGCTGCCTTGGCCTGTTCGTCTGGGCTATATACTTTATGTTCCTGCTGATATTGTGCAAATTTTCTTCTTGCTTCTTCGGCCTCTTTTTTAGCTTCCTCAATGCGTTCTTCTAGAAATTTTACGAGCAGGCTTTGGGTTTGTTGATTCATATCTGTCTGTAGTTGCAAAAAATTGTCTACCACTCCCTGACTTATCTGCTGTGCTTCTTTCGGAGTACGACCTTTGGCAGTTACAGTGATGAGATTGGTCTGTTTGGTGTTTTTGATATCAAGATTGCTTTTTGCAAAATCCTCGGCTGTAGGCTTTTTCTTGTCCTCCTCCCATTCGAGCGAATCAATAATCGGTTCGAGAACATGGCGAGATTTCATCAACTCGATATAGTTAGTTGGTGAAGCGGAACTGTTGCTGCCGAAATTTATGCCCATCATGGAAGCCATCGCTGCGGCACCACTGATGTCCTTGCCGGCACTTCTTGTCTGTACTAATGTTGTCGATTCGTATTGCCTTGGCAAGATAAAAGAAACACCTGCTGCTAATATTGTACAGACAGCAATGATACTGCATACTTCTTTTTTATGTTCTATAGCTACTTGTATAAGCTCTCTTAAATCAATGGTATCTTCCTGTATCTTTCTATTTTCCATATCTGCAATTCTCCGTTATATAAATCTAATTTTGATATATCATAATCTTCCATTATTTATTGATAAGACACTGTTTAATCCAAATATTATCCGCATCATATAATAGCAAAACAAATTGTAAAGCAAAGTAATATCATCAATATATAAAACCACTTTAATGTATCTGAACACATCACAGCAAAAACTGTCAAATCGTCTATTTTCTTCCAGCGTTCTGTAGGTATAAACATATTTTCATTATATGGATTCAAATCATAAATATATTCCCATTTATCTTTACCTATTCTATTTACAAGTATCCACTCATATTTTTTTCGATAAAGTTTTTCTATTCTAAGAAAAAATCCATCTAATCGCCAAAAAATAACTACTATCATCCCTAATAATATTGAACCTGTTATACCAATATTTTTTCCTTGTAAAATTCCAGTAAGAATGCTTATCAAACCAACAGTCCATTTTTTTACGTCAAACGAATTTTTAGCCATTCTGTTAATGCATCCCTGTATTAAATCCAGTTCCTTTTCCATGACTTGTCTTTTTATATCTGCATCTTCTTTCTCAAGCATGCCCTTTCTCATCCTTCTTATTTATATACATTTCTTAACGAATTTATTTGATTTATTTTTAGTAATAAGTGATTTTCAAACTCGTTCCAGCCTTTTTTATACTTTTTCTTATACAAAGTATCCAAATTACATGGTTTCCCGATTTTTCTGGGCGAATCCTCGAATATAATACTACTAAAATCAGATTTATTTAATTTTATCATATGCTCCAAATCTAATTGATAAACAACGCTAAAAAGGATATACTCTTCATTAAGAGATTCACATAATTTGCTTTTTGTTTTTTGATTTTTATAATACTTCGTTTCATCTCGATAACAAATCAATGGTTTTCTTCGAATTATTCTTGAACATGCAACTTCTGAATAAATCCACGGAGAGTATGTCGCATTCATTAAATTATCTTCATGAACTTTAATTGATTTATCTGTATTAAGAAAAAACAACGCTTCCGATTCATCAATCATTTGCTGTAATGCAACAGAAAGCATTGTATTGGTATGCTGAAACATTTTTCTTGAATTATCATAATCATATATTCTTTTATTGTCAGAAATACTGAGCTCCTTGTTTAATAATGGGCGCAATTTCTTTTCGAGTTTTTTTATATCCCCCCATAAATCAGTATCAATGAATACGTTCAATCCCAACATCTCTTGTAACCAACCAGCAAATGCTCTTACATCAGCAATATCCTCATGCGAATGTGACAGAAAAACATCCATATTTTTTACTTTAGGAAACCATGTATTCTGTACCGTATTTCCATCAATCTTATTCCCTTTAATAGCATTAGTTATTTTACTTTGAATCTGCTCTCTCATATCAAATGTTTTTTCTAAGTACGCATTTTGATATTTACTCCTTTTTGTCTTCCAAAGAGCTTTAAAGTCATTATCAAAATTCACATCAAATGCTGCAAACATGCTAAATTTCTCCTCTTTAATAAGCGCCTCTACCTAATATTACTGCCGTAAAAGTCTTAGCCAGATACATAATATCCAACCAAACCGACCAGTTTCTTACATACCATGCATCCATAGTTACCCGTTCTTGAAAGCTGACATCATTTCTGCCGCTTACTTGCCAATAGCCGGTGATTCCCGGCATACTCATGGTTATGGTGCCTAGTTCCTCGCCAATATCTTCTTTTTCTCTTGGCAGGTACGGTCTTGGCCCTACAAGGCTCATATCGCCTTTAATGACATTGAGTATCTGCGGCAATTCGTCAAGACTGTATTTGCGCATCCATGTACCTGCCTTAGTAACCCGCGGGTCATAGTCGCGTAGCTTGGCATATTTATGCCATTCCTCGGCAGCTTCCGGATTCTTTGCTAGATATTCTTTGAGGATTTCATCACCATTAACATACATGGAACGGAATTTATAGCACTTGAAGTTTTTGCCATCTTTGCCAATGCGACCTGCATTGTAGAATACATTTCCCTTGGAATCCAGCTTTATACATATGGCTAAGATTAGCAGTATGGGACTGATGGCTATACCACCTATGATAGTCAGTATTAAATCAAATAAGCGTTTATAAATCCGGTTACGCCGCAAAGCAAGGTTGTTCTTCATATGCAGCATAAGGATTTCTTCACTGAATAATGACTGCGCTTCCACTCCTGCCATCGGCGTACCGATTAAGTCCGGTACATAGGACAGATTGCGCACATGGGGCTGGACAGTGGTTATAAGCTGCTGCAATTTGTCGCGTTCCATGCCAGGCGCGGTGATTATTACATTCTGCACATGACTGCTGCCTACGATTTTCTCAGCCTCGCTGATTTTCCCCAACAGTTTATATTTATCCGAGATTTTATCAGAAACCGGATTGTCGTCCAGAAAACCGCTGACATTGTAACGGTAGCCCAAGTCATCCTGAAAATAATGTAATGCCCGCTCCGCGGTCTTGCCGGCACCGACAAAAATCACATCTTCATACAGATGATGGCTATGCTTCAGCAAAAAACTGATAAGTAGCCGTTCAATATAGAAGGTTATCAACAGTACCAGCCAAAACACTACAAAGAAGGAACGTGCTGCCATCCAGTCAGTAAAGAAATACAGTGCCACTACATAAGCAATAAGTCCGTAAGTTGCCGCATAGAAAATGCTTCTTACGGTATATATAATAGGCTGCATGGTCGCATAAGCTTTGGCCTGCGCTAAAAACAGCAAAAACGTCACAGGCAACCACAAGTATATGTAGCTGGGGGCAATCGTCAAACTATATACCCTTGTTGAAATCAATCCTGTCAGTATTACTGCAATATAATCTGCGCTCATAAAGATTATGGGTGCTAAATACGGACGCAGCCTTTGCCGTATGCTGTTATTATGCTTTTTTGCTGTCAATGTCATATGATTCCTTTCCTGCTTGTATTTTCCTGAAAATCATATCCCTCTTATTTTTCGGCTTTCATATTGCTAAGGGCGTATTCACAGCACTGCCGCACGAGGTTATTTACCGACACTTTTTCATGCTCGGCAATTCTGCTCAGCTCGTCTAAGAGGCTTTGCGGAAGGCGGAACGTTTTATTGATCATTTCTTCGGTTTGTTTAACTCTGAACATTCTCAATTCTCCTTTGCATTTTACATACTCCATTATATTAGCACATATGCCCCCCCCCACAAGACATTAATGAAAAAATTTTATATTCGCGGCAACATGAATGTCTTTTTTATTCTTTTATGCAACAAAATAAGTGCAAGGTATACTGACGTGACATAAACACGTCAATATATCTTGCACTTTTAAAGAAAAAAGCGACTGATCTTACCGACCAGTCGCTTTCCTGTTGATTTTTTCTCTACTATTGTTCTTCAAACATATCCTTGCCCACACCGCACAGGGGGCAGACAAAATCCTCCGGCAAATCCGCAAACGCCACGCCCGGAGCCAGATCGTAATCGCTGTCGCCTTTCGCTTCATCATAAATCCAGCCGCAAACCGTGCAAACCCAAGTCTTCATTACAAGCCCTCCTAAACCAACATCATCTAAAAATCCACCAAGGCTTTAGGCACAAATTTCCCCCCTAGCCATTCTCCATAATAAAACAGCGTTATCTTTGAGGAAATTTTTTATTTCCATAAGCTCTGTTTCCTTGAAACCATACGCATGGTGACAATAGTAGGCTGGTAGTGTAAACTCTGCGTATGTGTCCATATCATCTTCTTTTTCGATGCGCACTTCCAGATTTTCACCATTTTCCTGTGTCTCCCACAGCCGCATAATGGCAAACACAAGCGTGCCATTTTCTTTGTGCAGCCTGCAATATTCCTGCATTTTCCCACCTACTTTCACTTCACTTACCTGATTGTTGATTTCTACCTGATTCGTGCTAAATCCTGCCAATAAAGAAAATATTTTACTTGGTCAAGCGTGACTTGACTTCCTCATAGAACGTATACGGCACGGCAATATTGCCATTCATCCCGCTCCCCATTTCTATTCCAGGGCGGTTTGTTCCATGAAAGTCGGTCCCACCCGTAGGCAGCAGGTCATATTTTTGAATCATCTGCGCCGCAAACTCCGCATCTTCTGCCGAATAATTCGGATAGAACCGTT
>ERZ842401.3582-NODE-3582-length-19088-cov-13.324699_pt1 | contig 19088 bp, 9 predicted proteins | sample MGYA00521270_ERZ842401 | MGnify/ENA primary metagenome ERZ842401 (study PRJEB31892, sample SAMEA3878208) | bioreactor metagenome | biome: Moose rumen | place: Sweden | collected 2011-10 | study: EMG produced TPA metagenomics assembly of the PRJEB12797 data set... | reverse complement strand
ATACTGCACCACAGATAGGACATTTCCTTCGAATCTCGTATTTTGCCTGAGCCATACTATTATATATAATAAGGTGTATTATTCGTTTGTTGAACATCACCGACTAAAGTATCGCGTGAACGTTTTGGTGCAAATTTACGATAAATATCCGAAATCAGAGCCAAATATACAAAGTTTAACTAAAACAAAAATCGGTGCAACTCAATGAGTTACACCGATTCGCTTATTGTTGCTTATTGCTATTTATCAGCCTTACTTCACCTCCTCGAAGTCGGCGTCTTGGACGTCGTCGTTGGGGTTCGACTGGGTTTGCTGTCTGCCTTGGAAGCCGGCACCCTGGTTGGGGTCTGCGCCGGGCTGACCGGCACCGGCCTGCTGGTACATCTTCTGGCTGGCGGCCTGCATCACCTGGTTCAGGTTGTTGATGGCCGAGTCGATGGCAGCGATGTCGCCACTCTTGTGGGCATCCTTCAGCTGCTGCACGGCCTGCTCCACGTTGGCCTTGTCGGCACCCAGCTTGTCGCCGTTCTCGTTGAGGAAGGTCTCCGTCTGGAAGATCATCGAGTCCGCCTGGTTCAGCTTGTCAATCTTCTCGCGTTCGCGCTTGTCAGCCTCAGCGTTGGCCTCGGCCTCAGCCTTCATGCGGTTGATCTCGTCCTGGCTCAGACCCGAGCTGGCCTCGATGCGGATGGCCTGTTCCTTGCCCGTAGCCTTGTCCTTGGCCGATACCTTCAGGATACCGTTGGCATCGATGTCGAAGGTCACCTCAATCTGAGGAATACCGCGGCGTGCGGGAGCAATGCCCGTGAGGTTGAACTGTCCGATGGACTTGTTCTGGGCAGCCATCGGGCGTTCGCCCTGCAGCACGTGGATGGTCACCTCGGTCTGGTTGTCGGCAGCTGTCGAGAACGTCTCGCTCTTCTTGCACGGAATGGTCGTGTTGGCCTCAATCAGTTTGGTCATCACGCCGCCGAGCGTCTCAATGCCCAGTGTCAGTGGAGTCACGTCGAGCAGCACGATGTCGCCTACGCCACCTTCTTTGTTCAGGATAGCGCCCTGGATAGCAGCACCCACGGCCACCACCTCGTCGGGGTTCACGCCCTTCGAAGGCTCCTTGCCGAAGTAGTTCTTCACCAGCGTCTGCACGGCGGGGATACGGCTCGAACCACCCACGAGGATGACCTCGTCGATCTCGCTCGTTGACAATTTGGCATCCTGCATGGCCTTCTGGCACGGTGCCAGACAAGCCTGAATCAGGTCGTGGGCCAGCTGTTCGAACTTAGCACGTGTCAGTGTCTTCACCAAGTGCTTGGGCACACCGCCTACGGGCATGATGTACGGCAGGTTGATTTCCGTAGAAGTAGACGAGGACAGCTCTATCTTAGCCTTCTCGGCAGCCTCCTTTAGGCGCTGCATAGCCATCGGGTCGCCCTTCAGGTCGGCACCCTCGTCGTTCTTGAACTCCTGCACCAGCCAGTCGATGATCACCTGGTCGAAGTCGTCGCCACCCAGATGGGTATCGCCATTGGTGGAGAGCACCTCGAACACGCCGCCGCCGAACTCCAGGATAGAGATATCGAACGTACCGCCACCGAGGTCGAACACGGCAATCTTCATGTCCTTGTTGGCCTTGTCAACACCGTAGGCCAGAGCGGCAGCCGTAGGCTCGTTGACAATACGCTTCACTTCCAGGCCGGCAATCTGTCCGGCTTCCTTCGTAGCCTGACGCTGAGAGTCAGAGAAGTAGGCAGGCACCGTGATGACAGCTTCCTTCACCTCCTCGCCCAGATAGTCCTCGGCGGTCTTCTTCATCTTCTGCAGCACCATAGCCGAGATTTCCTGTGGCGTGTACTTACGGCCTTCGATGTCCACACGGGGATAGCCGTTCTCGTTGGTTACGGTATAAGGTACGCGCGAGATTTCCTTCTCCGTCTGCTGCCAGTTCTCACCCATGAAGCGCTTGATCGAGTAGACCGTGTTCTTCGGGTTGGTGATGGCCTGACGCTTAGCGGGGTCGCCCACCTTGCGCTCACCGTCCTTTACAAAACCCACCACTGAAGGTGTGGTACGCTTACCTTCGCTGTTAGCGATGACTACCGGCTCGTTGCCTTCGAATACAGCCACGCAGCTGTTGGTAGTTCCTAAGTCAATTCCAATTACTTTTGCCATAATACTTATCTTTTTTATTGTTTATACTCTTTTTAGTTGAAAAGTTGTTCCGTCGCGTGTCCGGCGGTTCGTCAACAGGTAATAAGCAAATGGTATGCCAAAAAGAAATCATGCTGGTTTAGCTGTCATGCGACTGACAGATTGGCACATCCTCCCATTCTTGTTTCTTCATTTCTATTTTGAAATCGCAGGATCATATACACACCTACACTAATTCTTGTAAGCCGCTCATTCTCAATGGTTTATTTAGTGTAGGTAACTTACACTGAAACTTGTTTACATACACTCAGTTTTCTGTACGAAGACAACACCGAATTTTTCTGTTTTTGTGTCGTATTCAACACGTACACGACTTGTGTACGAATGGTACATGACGCATGTACGAATGGTACATGACGCATGTACGGTTGGTAAATGCCATGTTTACGATTGGTAAATGCCATGTTTACGATTGGTAAATGCCATGAATACAAACTGAAATGGCGTGTGTTCACTTGGTGGATAACAAGTTTCGGGCCGAAAAGCAAGAGAATGGTCATGGGGGCGTTAGTGGCGAGAAATCTAAGAGAGGGCAACCCACCACGTGGGATGCCCTCTCTTGGAATGTTGTTGGGGGAATGTCAGCGGACCACAACCTTGCGGCCGTTCACGATGTAGACTCCCTTGGTGTTGGGTGTCGGGTGTTGCGCGTTGATGCGCCGGCCCTGGAGATCGTAAACGGGTGATGCTTGTTGGGTGGTGATTGATGAGATGGCCGTCGGGATGGGCGGCACGGTACTCTCCGTGACGGTGAGCAGGCCGTCCACGAGAACGAACTCGTAGCAGTCGTCGCTGCCGCCTTCGAGCTTCAGCACATACTCGCCGATCTCGCTCTCTGGCGTTGCCTCCGTCACTACCACGGGCAGCTCGTCAATCATGCTGGCATCGTCGTCGTTGCGGAAGCCGTCGAACTCCAGTTCAAACTCCGGGTTCTCCTGGAACTGTTCGCGGGTGGCATCCTTCACGGTGACGGTCAGCTTGACGCGCTTCACCACCAAGTAGCCGTCCTCGAAGTCGACATCCTCGTCGGTGATGGTGCCCGGCTCGATGTGGATGGGATATCGTCCGGCGGGTGAATGGATGTCAGCGTCGCAGGTGATGACGGGTGTACCCGTGACGTGGTCGCCTTTGATCTGGTAGCCCAGCACGGGGTTCTGGTCGCCGTAGTCGCGCACGGTGTTGCGGGCCTTGATGGTGGTGCCATATTCATAGATGTTGTCACCATTGTCGGCAAAGGCGCGCCACTGTGCAGCCTTTGAGAATTTCGTCTTCATGCCACTGCGTACGTAGAGCCTGCAGTTGCTGAAGTTGATGCCCTCGAATACTTCGCCGCCCGTCAGCGTCGGTATCTCCTTGCCGCCGACGCGAATCTCGTTCAGTGTGGAGCACGCCCGCATGGCCTCGCGGCCGATGGTGGTGACAGAGGTGGGAATCGTCAGCTTGGGGAGCCTGGAGCAGCCTGCCAGGGCATACTCGTCGATGGTTGTCGTCGTCGATGGCAGTGTCAGTTCGGTATTTTGCATGGGCAGCACGGCGATGAGCTCCTTCAAGGCGACGGGCTCTTCGGATGCCTCCTCCATGCGCCAGACGAGGTTGCCCTCCACGATGAAGTTGGCATCCTCGGCCGGGGTGAGTTCTATCTCCGAGAGCAGGTTGCAGAGAGCGAAGGCTCCGACACCGAACTCCCTGATGCCTTGCGGCAGCTTGATGCTCTTCAGTCGCTTGCATCCATAGAAGGCGCGCTCTGGTAGTACGTCGTCAGCTGTCACGAGGTTGGCGTTGTTCAGCCTGATGTAGGGGTCGCCGCCCTCCACGAAGCGAGCCTCCGAGAGGTCGAGAGCCTCGAGTCGCCCGTCGGTGCGGCTGCACATAGCATCGCTGCCGCTGAGCTCGCGCAGGTAGCGTAGGTCGTCGGAGTTGATGTCGCCGGTCACCTTCAGGGTTCCGACATAGCCGAACTCGTCTTCCTCGAACTGCTGGCTCAGTGTACCGGCTTCTTCAACGACCACATCCTTGCCGTGCAGCTCGCGGCGTTCGCCGCGCACACCGATAATCATGTCCTGTCCAATCTTGAACTCATAGGAGCTGGGGTTGAGCAGTGAGATGTCGTAATAGCCGTCGTCGTCGCCGCTCCAGCCCCAGTTCACATAGACCAGGCCTGCCTCGTTGTAGCCGTGCAGCACAAAGGCATGTCCGCCGCCGAACCAGGGGTCGGGGTCGGCACCACCGTAGTAGATGGGGCCGTCCTCGCTGAGGGCGGTGAACACCAGGTCCATCCACTCCTCGTCGGAATAGTAGTACGTGCCATAGTAGTTGTCGCGCTCGTAGCACACGGCTTCTTCGAATCCGAAGTAGTCGCGGAGTCCCTCGGCGGCATTCTGAGAATAGGCACCACTTCCGCCCTCTGCCGAGCCTCCGTAATCCATGTCGGCTGCCACGCCGCAGTCGCGCATGAGCAGGGCCACGGCCTGTGCCTCCTCTTCGCTATAGCCGCCGGAATAGCTGTCGAGCATGTTTTCCCAGTCGTAGAAGTCTTCGTCGAAGTTGGCCGTCACGGGTGTGCCGCTGCTGCTGTGTTGCGGGTAGTAGATGGTGCGGCTGCCCTGTCCGTGCTCAGGCACCTTGAAGTAGTTCAGCACCTGGGCCATTGCCGTGGCCACGCAGCCCGTATAGCAGCGGTCGCCGCCATTGGACATGGGGCACAGGCGGTTGTAGGGTTCGAGCTGATCCCATTCGGTGGTCATCAGTGGCCCCACCTGTACGGGGTACTTGTTTGGGTCGGGAGCCACCACCTTCATGGCCATGCCACGGCTGACGCCTTTCTCTATAGCCTGGCTCATGGCCTTCTGCCACCACTGGAAGTTGGTGTTGGCCTCGTTGTACCGTTTTGCCGACAAGCCCAGCACTTCGGGTGCGAGGTCGTCGGCGGCAATCACCGCGAAGCCGCCGTCCTCATAGCCGTAGATGGAGTAGGCGGCGGTTTGCTTCAGTTCGCGTAGTGTTGTGTTTTTCCTGGGAGCCTGCAACTTGAGCGACGGCGACTGCAGGGCCGTCAGTGCTGCCTGTTGCATCTGCGCCTTGGTTCGAGGTGCTGCCTGAGCCTGTCCGATGGCCAGGAGCAGCGCCAATGCCAGTGGCAGAGTGTTCTTCTTCATTTTTCTTCTTTGCTTGTTTGTTGAATGATGTAAGTGATACTATCTTTTGACAGTAAAAGAGGATGCGCGCCTTCAGACGACACGCATCCTCACGTTGATTATGCTTTGGGGAGCAAGTCCCCGTTGCTTACTTCACGGTCACCTTCTGGTTGTCGATCACGTAGACACCGGGCTTCAGGTCTTTCACGCTGTTGGCATTGTGGCGAACCAGCTTGCCGTCGAGGGTGAAGATGTCAACCAGCTTGTCGACATTGATGATTTCCGAGATAGCTGTCGGCTCGCTGATGATGACAGAAGCGTCGACAGGACGCGACTCGTTCTCGCCATAGAGAGCGGTGACAGACACCTTGTGCTCGCCAGCGGGCAGCACGTCGGTGGTGAATGTCAGCACGCCGCCTTCGACGGAGCCGACGAGAACCTCGTCGACGTAGATGTTGAAGGCTGAGATCTCGCCGCCACCGGTCAGGTAGGTGATGTCGTCAACCAGCAGGCCAAAGACGTCGGTCGATGTATGGCGGATAGCGAAGAACTTCGTGCCTTCCGGCAGGTTGACATTAATCTCCTCCCACTCGGTGTTGCTCTTCGAGAAGTCGGCTACCACATTGAAGCTACCCGGATCCTTGTCGGAAGCCGATGCCAGCACCTCGAAGGTCTCTGCGCCATAGTCGGCGGTGATGATGCGCTGCTGGAAGCTGATGCTCTGTGCCACGCCGGGCAGCTCGGGCGAAATCAGCCAGTGGTCGGCAGCAGGTGCGTTGCTATCTTCGACCGGACACATCGACCACAGGAACTGTGCCGGGCTGTAGGGAGCATAACTGTCTTCAATACCGAGCTGTTCAGGATTGAACACCTGCCAAGCCTGGTTGACATAGCTATTCTCGAACTCTATGCTCTGGAAGCCATAGACACCCATGTTGTTGCCGTCATAGACTGTCCACTCGCCCAGCTGGCCGGTCTGCTCTTCCTCGGTGATGCCACCGATGCTGAACGGTTCGTAGACTTCCTCATCGTCGAAGCCCTCGGTCAGGCTCTGCACGCCCTCGCCTTCAGCAACAGTCCACTCGAGCAGAGCCTTCTGGCCTTCGGCGGTAGCTGTCAGACTTTCAGGAGCTGTAACAGCGGGTTCCTTCACCTCGATGCTGGTCTCCACGACGTTGTCGTCGTCGTCAAGGTCGAGCTCGTATTCTACCTCAGCGCGGAGCGTCACCGTTCCGGCCTCGTCGAAGATGGTGGGAGCGAAGGTAGCCTCGATGACCTTCGATGTGAACGGCTCGATGGCTGCGAAGTCGTCCTCCAGTTCAATCTCCTCATCACCGGCGAACAGCTTCACGGTGTAGCCCTCGGCCACGTTTTCACCCATGTTGCGCAGGGTAATCTTCACTTTGGCCTCCTTACCGGCCACGACGCTCTTCGGAGCAGTGATGTCAGCCACGAGGTTGTACTCGAGCAGATCCATGATCTTGATATTGTCGACGTACAGGGCATCGCCCATCTCCTCGATGGTGCCATACCACCAGTCGAACGTGGTAGCGGTGGCGAAGTCGGCCTCGAAGCCTACGGTCGAATAGCGTGAGCCGACGATGTCGGCCAGCGACACTTTCACGGTCGTGTATTCGCCGCTGACGCTCTCAGTGGCAATGGTGGTGATTTCTTCACCGTCCTTGGAGCCGATGACGCGTAGGCTGCTGATTTCGTCGCTCTTCACGTCGAACAGCAGGGTCGGGTTGGCAGCACTCTTCAGGTCTATCTTGTCAAGCCACAAGCCGACAGTAGCATCGTCGTCGTAGCTCAGCATTTGCAGTGCCACGCCGTCGCCGTCGGTAGCATCGTCAGATACATACAATGCAGCAGCGTCGCTAGAGTTCCAGTTGTAGTGGAACGAGTTGCCGGCGAAGCCTTCCTCGATGGGCAGCTCGTCGGGAGCACCCACGAGCAGGTAGCTGTACGCCTCGGCAGGATCGCTTTCCTCGGTGTCGGGCATCTTGACAGAGATACCGAAATACTTGTACTGCTGCTCTCCCTCGTCAACGGGGAAGTCGATGGTGGCGGTGGTTTCGTTGGTTACAGTGGCCAGCGGCTCGTCAGCTACGAGGTAGTTCCACCAGCCGTTGTTTTCGATGGCCAAGCTGTAGATGGTGTACTCTGCGTTGTCGGCATTGATGTAGCCGCCGTTTGCGCCTACAATCTCATCCCAAGTGAAGGTGACGGTGGTAGCCGTGGAAGCGGCAATCAAGAAGTTCTCGATTGCACCTGGTTCGTCAACACCTACGAAGATGCTGACCTTCTCCGACTTCTGTCCGGGGCCACCGGCCTCGTTGGAAGGAATGGCCTGATAGGTGCGGATGCCAGAAGCGGCGGGCTCGTCGAGCACACGGATAACGGCACCGGGAGCGACGTCGGTCTTCGTGGCAATCACCTCACCGTCGGCCAGCACGTCGATGCTGATGTTGTCGGTCAGCTCGTTGCCGTCGACGCTGGTGGTCGGGGCCGTCACCTTGACGGTAGCCGAGAGGTCGCCCTCTACGCCGGCTGTTGCCTCAATCAGCGGAGCAGCGGGAGCATTGGGCTCAGCACCCTTCTCCACAGCGAGGCTGTTCACGATGAGACGCCACATGTTGGCATCGGAGATGGCGTGGATGGCCACGAAGTACTCGCCGTCCTCGTCGACGGTGAACTCACCCTCGTAGTCTTCACCCTCGGTGGTAGCCAGCTCGGTGGCACCGATGATGGCGATGTTCAGGGCCTCTGCGGTGGCCTCCTTGCCTGCTACCACCTCGAACTTCTCGGGATAGCTGGCACTCCGTGCCATTGCGTTGACAGTCACCTTGTAGCTCTTGCCGGCCTGCAGGCGGATGGGCGAGGTCACGAGGTAGTCGTCGGCAGCCTCTTCAGAGTTGTAGTTATAGTATGCGTTATAGTCGGCATGCCATGCCCATGTGCAGAGGTCCTCGTTGTTGTCGATGACCTGGAAGGCCTCGAACGAGCCGTTCACGGAGAAGTCGACATAGTATGGCACATCGAGCGTAGCGGTCAGGAAGACGCTGATCTCGTCGCTCTTGCCGCCGATGCCTGAAGCACCGTAGACGATGGCCTGGTACTTGTGGGTACCGATGGTCAAGTCGTCGGCCTGGTCAACATAACTCAGTTCGGCGCCGGGAGCGGGATCCTCGAAGGTTGTGATGACGTTGCCGTCGCGCAGGAGTTCGATCTTGGCGATGCCGTCGGCAGCGAGGTCGTCACCATTGATAGCCTTTGTAGGAGCGTTGAAGGTAATGGTAGCCCCGAGCACGTCCTCGAGCGGAGTGATGGCGAGGTTCTCTACGGCAGCGGGAGCATCGCTCTCGGCACCGATATCAACGGTCAGCTTGGTGACGCACAGGCGCCACATGTCGGCATCGGAGGTGGCGTGGATGGCCACGTAGTAGATGCCGTCCTCGTCGGTGGTAAAGCTGCCCTCATAGTCCACGGGTTCGATGGAAGTCACGGTCTGCTCGGCGATGACCGTCTGGTTCAGGCCTTCGACGGTACCTTCCTTGCCTACCTTCACCTCGAACTTCTCTGGATAGGATACGCTGGCGGCATTGACTGCTGCTACGACGTTGTAGTTCTTCTGAGCCTCAAGTTTGATGGGCAGGATGAGGTAGTCGTCGGCATCGTTAGCCGAGCTGTATATGTAGTAGATACCGTAGGAGGCATAGTCCTCGTTCCACCTCCAGGTATTACCGTCCTCGTTGTTGTCAATCACGCCGAAGTCGGCAATGGCACCTTCCTCGGTCAGGTCGAGCGTGACGGGAGCACTGATAGGAGCAGCCTCGATGAGGAAGTTGTCAACATACTGATTCCACATGTCGTCAGACGTGTTGTGGATACCGATGTAGTAGTAGCCGGTCTCATCTACGGTGAAATCGAAGGTCTCGAAGGTCTCGAATTCCGTATTGTCGATAGTTTGTGATTCAAACACCGTTGTGCCGGCAGCCAGGGCCTCGGCGGTAGCCTCGGCGGCAGCCTTCACCTCGAAGGTCTCTGGATAGGATGCACTCTGTACCTTTGAATCGATGGCGAAGTGATACTTCTTGCCAGCCACGAGCTTGATGGCGGGCGATACGAGCCAGTCGTCGTTCGGAGTAGCATAGCTGATAGCGAAGCAGTCCGTGGAGGTTACCCATGTGGTTTCATCTGCATTGGCATTGATCACCGTGAAGTGCTTCTGCAGGTCGGCAGTGTTGAAGTCGTTGCTGTAAGGCAGCGCGTCAATCTGTGCAGGAGCGGGCTGTTCGGCATAGATGGTCAGGCCGGTGATATACGACAGATAGTACAAGGCATCTGCCTTGGCATTGGCCACGAGGTTCTGACCTGCGTCGAGCGTCAGCGTCTGAGCCTCAGCATCGTAGGTGAAGGTGAAGGTGTCCTGCAGGTTGTAGTCCTCGTCGAAACCGATGGCCCAGATGTTATAGGAACCATAGTCGCCCAGATACTGCACGCTCTCGAAGGTGACGGTGGTTCCCTCTAATGTACCCTTGATCCAGGACTCGGGGAACTGGCTGAAGATACCGCTGATATATACATCGTTGCCTACGAAGGCCACCTTGGCATCGGTAGGAACGGTGCCGCTGTTGGTCGTACCGTCGGCATACCAGTCTTGCACCTCTGCACCAGCAGGTAGCTCTACAAGCTCTGTCGATGGCGGAACATAGTCCTCGTTCAGCGTCCATACGGTCTCGTAGTCGCCATAGCCCAGCCAGGAGTTGTCGTCGTCCCAGAAGATACCGATGATGCGGCTTGAACTGGAGCCTTCGAGCGAGATGGTCTGTGCTTCCTCGTCGATGGTGAAGGTGATGTCGCCTGCATCTCTCGTGGCGTTGGTGCTGTAGTCGCCCCAGTTCACGCTCAGCGTAGTGTCATAAGTGCTACTGTAGGCCACGGGCTGTGCGCCGGCCACGGTGATGGTGTTGCCTTCCTTGGTACCCTTGACCCAGGTGCCCTGCTCAAAGGTTGACACGATGTCCTTGATGAAGACAACGCCGTCGGCAGCCTCCACGATTTCCACGACTCCGCTCTGGTCTTCTGTCTGGACACCGTAGTTAGAGGAGTAATAAATACCCGTACCGGCACGGTTGTAATACTTGGTCTCACCCTCGTCGGGAGCGGTGATGATGCCGTGTTCGTCGGCAGTTTCCACGCGCTTGACGGTACTGGCGTTGAGTGCCTTGCCTGCCAACGGGTTGAACTTGTGCGTCATGGGCAGCCTGACAACGTTCGATTCGTTGCTGCGTGCCACGAACTTCGGGGTGGCGTGAGCCGCCCAGTCCCACTTGGCGAGCGTCGTACCCACCGTTGTGTCGGCCTCTTTTGCGGCCTTAGCAATGGCGAGAGCGTCTTCGCCTTTCACGTCAGCGAACGAAGCCGTCTTGGCTTCCATCGCCTTAGCAGTCTTAGCCTTTTGAATGGCATGCTTGTCAATCATACCAGTCCTAAAGGGCTGACCCTTACCAAACGCAGCCTTCTTTGCGAGAGAATTCTGAGCCTGTACCGGTAACGTCAGTAGCGCTGCCACTGCGATTACCATGAGATAGGTTAAATTTTTCCTCATAAGTCTGTGATTTTTAGTGAATAAATGTTTATTAATGAATGATTAAATAAATCTCTTGTCGATAATAGTGCCAGAATCGGCGTATGAATTGACCTTATCCAGAGGGTATACGGTCCTTTTTCTTCTCTAAATCAACTGCAAAGATAAATACTTTTTTTGAAACTGCCAAATATTTTTGGCAAAAACTTTTAAAATGAATGTTTTTAATGCAGTTTTGTTAGAAAATGAAAGTATTGGCAATTGTTCTGTGGAAAAAAATGTTATTCCTATTTTCGCTGCAAATCACTTGTCGTGTTTATAGTATAATAAGGAACGCGCGCGAGGAAAACATTTCGGCTTGCCACAGCCTGCAAGGATGGGTGCAGCTGGTGGCAAGCCGAAGCTTTTGGTTTTTCGTAACGAATGGAAATGCTACTTGCTGTTGGGTTTTTGGATTCCTGTCAGTTTCACGTCGTAGATTAGCATGGTGTAGGCGGGAATGCTTGTTGAAATCCAGCCCGTGGTGGAACTGACGGTGTAGGCGGCTGCGCCAAATCCCAGCTGATAGGGTATGTAGACCATCCATCGGTCGCCGATGTGCATGTGCTGCAAGGCTGTGACCAGTCCGTCGACGGTGGTCGCGTTGTTCATGGAGATGGTTTGTGGCAGTGCAGTCTGGTCGTAGAACGTGCCTTCGTAACTGCTGCCGATGACATATCCGTCGGGCGAGCTGCTTGTTGGAATGGTGCGGCCACGGAAGTGAACGCTTACCGAATCAGTGTACATCGGACTTTCGGTGCCATTGCCTTTCTCCAAGACCTCCACAACGATATGATCCTCAGCCTTCGTGGCGATGGAATCGTTGAGGCTCCACTTGGTCAGTACGAGGGTTTCGCTTTGCTGTGCGATTTTTATGACAGCCTCTTGGTATTTCTGCTGGAAGAAGGCTTCGTTGCGCTGCTGCCAGTTGTCGAACTCGGTGTCATCGTCGCTGGTCTCGTGGCAAGAGGTCAGACCGGTTATCAACAGCAAGCCGGCAAGAACCGTCGGGAGATGGACTTTCTTCATGCTACTTTTCTTGTTGGGGATTGATGTTTGTTGTTTTTCTACTGCAGCTTCTTCAGCAGCGAGGCGATGCTCACTTTGTCCTCGATGATACTCAGGAGCTGGTCTATGGATACGCGCTCTTGCTCCATCGTGTCGCGGAAACGCAGGGTCACGGTGTTGTCCTTCAGTGTGTCGTAGTCTACGGTGACGCAGTAGGGCGTACCCACGGCGTCCTGACGGCGGTAGCGCTTGCCGATGGTGTCTTTCTCGTCGTAGGAGCAGTTGAAGTGGAACTTCAGGGCGTCGATGATCTCGCGTGCCTTCTCGGGCAGTCCGTCTTTACGCACCAGCGGCAGCACGGCCAGCTTGGTGGGAGCGAGGGCTGCGGGCAACTTCAGCACGACGCGTGTCTCGCCGTTCTCCAATTGTTCTTCGGTATAGGCGTGGCACATGATGCTGAGGAACATGCGGTCAACGCCAATCGAGGTCTCGATGACGTACGGCGTGTAGCTCTCGTTGGTCTGCGGATCGAAGTATTTGATGCTCTTGCCCGAGAACTTCTCGTGCTGCGAGAGGTCGAAGTTGGTGCGACTGTGAATGCCTTCCACCTCTTTGAAGCCGAAAGGCATGTGGAACTCGATGTCGGTAGCGGCGTTGGCATAGTGAGCCAGCTTCTCGTGGTCGTGGAAACGGTAGTTCTCTGCGCCGAAGCCCAGGGCCTGGTGCCAGGCCATACGCATCTCTTTCCACTTGGGGAACCACTCCAGTTCGGTGCCGGGCTTCACGAAGAACTGCATCTCCATCTGTTCGAACTCACGCATGCGGAAGATGAACTGGCGGGCAACAATCTCGTTGCGGAAGGCTTTTCCAATCTGAGCGATGCCGAAAGGAATCTTCATGCGTCCCGTCTTCTGCACGTTCAGATAGTTCACGAAGATGCCCTGAGCCGTCTCTGGGCGCAGGTAGACCTTCATCGAGTTGTCGGCCGAAGCGCCCATCTCGGTGGCAAACATCAGGTTGAACTGGCGCACGTCGGTCCAGTTCTTCGTGCCGCTGATGGGGCAGACGATCTCCTCGTCAATGATCATCTGCTTCAGCTCATCCAGATTCATGTCGTTCATGGCCTTGGCAAAACGCTCATGCAGGGCGTCGCGCTTCTGCTGATTGGCCTGCACGCGGGGGTTGGTCTGGCGGAACATCTGCTCGTCGAAGCTGTCGCCGAAGCGCTTACGAGCCTTGTCCACCTCTTTCTGCATCTTCTCCTCGTATTTGGCAATCTGGTCTTCTATCAAGACGTCGGCGCGATAGCGTTTCTTCGAGTCGCGGTTGTCGATGAGGGGATCGTTGAAGGCGTCAACGTGTCCGCTGGCCTTCCATATCGTGGGGTGCATAAAGATGGCCGAGTCGATGCCCACAATGTTCTCGTGGAGCAGTACCATCGATTTCCACCAATATTCCTTGATGTTGTTTTTCAACTCAACGCCGTTCTGTGCATAGTCGTATACGGCGGCCAGTCCATCGTAGATTTCACTGCTGGGAAACACGAAACCATATTCCTTGCAGTGGCTTACAATCTTTTTGAAAACGTCTTCTTGTGCCATAGATAGTGCTTTATTCTTAATGCTTAAAATTCGGCTGCAAAGTTACAGCTATTTTTTAAGAAATCGTAACTTTACTGCGTTAAAAAGAAATAATTCGGGAGTTCAGGAGTTCAGGAGGTTTCTTTTGGCGCAACCAGACTACCCATCCATCGCTCGCTGAAGAGTCGCCAGAGGAAGATACCGCCTCGGAAGGTGAGTTCAACCGCCATCGCAAACCAAACTCCGCGCAAACCATATCGGGGAGCCATCAGGGCGGCTAACGACAGGCGTACAAACCACATGGAGCAGAGGTTCATCATGGCTGGTTTCAGCGTGTCGCCTGCACCCACACAAACACTGTAGCAGACGATGGAGGCGGCGAACATCGGTTCGGCAAAGGCTTCGATGCGCAAAACTGATGCACCCAGGGCGATGATCTCGGCCACAGGCGACATGACGGCCATGAGCTGAGGTGCCGTGAGATACATGATGAGGCCCATCACGGCCATCACCGCCATGCCCATACCCACTGTCAGTCGGGCAAACGAACGGCATAGTGCGCGTCGGGCAGCTCCAATGCTCTGTCCGACCAGTGTCGTGGCGGCCTCGCCCAGACCATAGCCTGGCATGTAGCAAAGGCTCTCTGCCGTGATAGCAAACGTGTTGGCAGCAATGGCAATGTTGCCCAGCGGGGCCACGATAGCGATGCTCTCAATCTGGGCGCCCCCCATCAGGATGGATTGCAATCCCATGGGAGCCGCTATCTTCGCCGCATTGCGAACAAACTGCCAGTTGAAATGGCGCAGCAGAGCTCTGTCGTCGTTTTTGTTAAGGCTGCCAAAGAGCGCGAGCAGCTTGTTGCGATAGAGGGCAATGTAAGCCTGCATCAGTCCGCCAATGACGATGGCCAGAGCTGTTCCCAGGGCAACACCGAGCACTCCGAGATGGAAAATGAAGATGAAGATATAATTGAACACCACATCCATGATACACATCAAGACGCTCATGATGCTGGGTGTGCGCATGTCGCCTGAGCATTTCAGCATGGCACCCGACAGGCCTGACAGTTGGAAAAAGGGTATGATGAGGGCAAAAACACCGAAGTAGATGCTGGCATCGCGGGCTATATCTTCGCCACCCCCTAACCAGTAGGGTAGGGAAGGCGAAATAGCCAATGCTACGATACCCACCACGACACTGAAGGAAAGAGCACAGAGCAGAGCGTGGCGGAACACCAGTCGGGCTCGCTGCATGTCGTTGGCTCCGATGAAGTGGGCTACCTGAACGGAGAATCCCATAGATGCCGCTGAGGTAAGACTCCCCAAGAGCCAGGTGGACGACTCCACCAGTCCGCAGGCGGCAGCGGCTTCCACGCTGATGCGGCCCACCATAGCCTGGTCGATGAAGAACATCACGACGCTGGTAATCTGCGCCAATATGGAGGGAATGCTCAACTGAACAATCAGGTTGAGCTTGTCGCTCCGGTTCATTTCCAGACCGTTGCGTATCTTCTCAAGCAGCGCTTCGCTCTCTTTCTTTGAAAACATGGCTGCAAAATTACGAAATTATTCCGACACTGACAAAAAGAATGATAAAATTAAAGAATGAATGCCTATTGGATGCCCCAGAACTTCAGGTCGAGCTCTTGTTGTACCGTTTCCTCGATGTCGTCGGGCAGGTTGCAGAAGAAGTCGATGCCCGTCTTCTCCTCCAGTTCCTTCACCGTGATGGCATAATCCTTGGGCTTGGCCTTGGTGATGCTCTGGTTGGTATGCTCCGTCCAGAAGGCCAAGGCATGATACTGCCCGTCGCGCAGGCAGAGCACTGCCATGTAGAAATATTTCGGGATGAGCAGGTGAGCACTGGTCTTGGTGCTGTTGGTGTAGCCCAAGATATCCTCTTCGTGGTCGATGGTGCCAGCCTTCACCACATAGAGCGTGTCGCGGAAAGCCGCGGAGTTGCCCCAGCTGTTCACCTTGTTCTCTAATGTCTGCCAGAGTCCACCGTTATGCTCCTGATATTGCGGGTGGGCGTTGCTCATGTAGAACGTCTGAGCGTTCTGGTCTACAGAGCTTTGGCGGTCATCCGACATACACATGTGGCCTCGTGAGAACCCGCTGCCCGTGTAGTCGGCAGTGTGCGTCTGGTATGCCTTCGGAATGTCCGGGTCGTCGTTCCAGGAGCTCTGCGTGCGTCCCACATTGTTGTCGGGTAGGCCATTGTGGAACTGATAGCAAGTCCATCGCTGACTCTTCTTCGAGCAATCCCATTCCAGCGAATAGGTGATGCCGTAGTCATCGGTCTTCTTCACAATGATGAGGTTGTTGTCGGTGTCGGCGTTCAGGTGGGGATATTCCAGTCGCCAGGCCTCCGGTGCATCGAGCGTGGAATTCTTGTTGAGGTTGGTTGCCACGATAACTTCCTCATAGATCTCACGGATGCGCAGGTTGCGAACCTCCCAAGTGGCCGAACTGCTGCCGCACGAATAGTAGAGGGCCACCACCACGGCACTCTCTCCGAGGAAACGTTCAGGCATCATTTGGCACCAGTCGTAGAAATCATCCCAGTTGCTGCCCTGGGTAAGCGAACCCGTGATGTCCGTCCATTCGGTAGAAGATGGGTCACCTGTGTAATAGTCGGTGACAAGCACCCGGTTGGCCACACCGCTTCGCACGTACCTTAATATATATTGGAAGGAAAGTTCCACTTGCTTGGCCCGGCTCATGTCCATAGGCTGCGAGATGAGATAGCTCTCGGAAGGTGTGGTATTACCGCCGACATAGCCAGTTGCCTTGGCCGATGAAAAGTCGATGACCCACGGCAGACCCTTCGGCGTGTCTACCGTAAACGCCCCGAAATCTGTATAGAATTTCTCCTCGGCATAGATGGTGGGCGGGGCTGTATAGGGCGAGAACTCCGGTCGCGAGAGCGTCAGGCTGTCGATGCGCTCCCACGGGAAGGCATGGGTGGCCCGAGTCGTTGTCACCCAGAGGCTGTCGGTGTTGCCATCTTGTTGGAAGAGAATGTTCTCGATAGAGTCAACATCGTAGACATGGAAAGTTTCTCCCTTGTTGATGTATAGGGAGTCGGCAGTCTCATTGAGTTGAGAGGTGAGAGTGGAAAGTTGAGAGGTGTGATATGATGAGAGAGAGCACCCCGGCCCCCGCATATCACGCCTTTCACCTCTCACCTCTCCACTCTCCACACTCATCTCACCATCCCGATGGAACCCATCGCTCAAACGGACCTTCATCACCTGTGTGCCAGCCCTGACGATGAGCAGCTTCTTGGTGAAGGGTGTGGCATTGATTGTGGCATGGCCATGCTGATCAGCAAACGTGCTGGCCAGCAACCTGCCTTCAGTACTGTACATGCTCACCGCAGCGTAGGGAGCAAGCGATCGAAAAACAATCTGCCCATTGCTGCTGCTCCAAACTGTTGAGGCCGTGCTCGCGTTCTTGATGGCTGTCGGAATCTCTGGGATGTCGGGCCTCGTATCGGTGAAGGTCACCCCCACGATGTCACGGCGATCGAATGTGTACTCAGCTTCGGCACATTTCACCAACATGCTGTAGTCGGAGAATTTCATCACGGGGCGCTCTGCTAATTCCAGTACCGTGAGTTGCTCGTTGCTGCTGGTCACTATCATGTATACCTTGGAGGCAGCTTGGACAGGAAAAACCAGCGCCGTGACGAATATCCAGAATAAAAAGTATAATTTCTTCATCGTGTGATTAGTTTTGATTGTGATTGCAAAGATACTCATTTGAATGAAGAATGAAGAATGAAGGATGAAGAATTAAGAAGAATTAAGAAAAGGATGCGGGATGAAGGATGCGGGATGGTTACTACGGATGGTTCTTTAGCGTTTGTCAATCAGCTGATAGCCTTCAAATTTCTTTTTGGGAAACACGAAGGTGGCATCGCTGATGTCTCCGCTCTGGAAATTGCTGATGCGGATGGTGGTATGGAACACGCCCGCTTTCACCCGGACGCTCTCCGGGTAGCGAGTCTTCTTGTTCAGGTAGGCGGTAGCCTCCTTGATGCCTTTCACCTTCTTCTTGGCCTTCAGCGTGATGATATAGTGCTTGTCGTCGGCCTTGATGCTGTAGTTGTAGTTGTCGGGCTGGAAAGTAAACTTGGTGGAATACTTGTCACGCTCTTCGGATGTGGCATCATACACGGTCACGGTCTTCTTCTTGCGGTTCACCATCCAGTAGTCTTTGCCGTCGCACCATACGTTGAGCTTTTCATCCACGAACTTGCTCTTCTTTCCCTTATACCAGATGGTACCCTCCGTCTTGTAGATACCGATGATGTTGACGGCATAGTGAAGCGTGGAGCCTTGCGGTCCGAACACCATCTGATAGGTCTTGTCGAACATTTGTCGAGCCTGCCTGGCATTGGCGTTTTGCTGGGCAAACGAAGGGCGTGAACTCAAAGCCACGAACAACAACAGCAGCCCCGTCAGCAGCCAGCGATGCCGCGGTGCGCGGTGCAAGAACATGAGAGATGTTACCATAATGCTCAATCATCAGTGTATAGCATAAACCACCAGCCAGGTCATATAGCCGAAGAAGCCTATTGCGAGGATGGCACCTTCCCAGCGTTCCACCTTGAACTTCGTGAACGAGAACAGCCACATCAGCACTATACTGCCCATCATCACAGAGAGGTCGAGCATCGTGATGCCCTGAATGTCCATGGGCAGCACCATGCCTGTGATTCCGATAATCATGAGGATGTTGAATACATTCGAGCCGATGACGTTACCGATGGCGATGGCCGAACGGCCTTTGCGAGCAGCCACAATGCTGGTGGCCAGTTCCGGAAGCGATGTGCCGCAGGCCACGATGGTCAGACCGATGACGGCATCGCTTACGCCCAAGGCCTTGGCTATCGTCTTTGCGCCGTTGACGAACAATTCGCTACCGCCTACCAGACAAACAAGTCCCAACAGCAGGAAGCCGACAGCCTTCCATACGGCCATAGGCTTCTCGTCGATGACTGTCTCGTTGCCTCCTTTTAGTCCGATTCGCACGGTATAAACCATGAACAGAACAAACAGAACGAACAAGACGGCGGCTTCCCAGCGTCTGATCTCCAGGTCGATGCACATCAGCATCAGCAGCGCAGATGCCAGGACGGCAAAGGGAATGTCTTTCTGAACGGTACTCTTGCTGATCATCATGGGCGCCACCAATGCCGTGATACCCACGATAGCCATCGTATTGAAGATGTTCGAACCGACGATATTACCAACAGCCAGGTCGGATGTTCCCTTGATGGCCGACATCAGCGATACGAAAAACTCCGGCATCGACGTACCCATAGCCACTACCGTCAAGCCAATCACTATCTGCGGGATGTTCATCCGCTGTGCCAGAGCTGTGGCACCATCTGTCAGGCGGTCGGCACCCCAAAGCACCAGCACCGCACCTATAATAATATATACTATACTCATATTCGGCTGCAAAGTTACGAATAAGTGAGCGAAATGCAAAAGAAAAATTGTTTTTTCTTTTCATT
>ERZ842401.3581-NODE-3581-length-19091-cov-3.957817_pt1 | contig 19091 bp, 21 predicted proteins | sample MGYA00521270_ERZ842401 | MGnify/ENA primary metagenome ERZ842401 (study PRJEB31892, sample SAMEA3878208) | bioreactor metagenome | biome: Moose rumen | place: Sweden | collected 2011-10 | study: EMG produced TPA metagenomics assembly of the PRJEB12797 data set... | reverse complement strand
AGAGGAGTAGGATGTTAATTACTTAAAGAGAGTTAGTGGAAGGTGTAAACTAATATAATAATATATAAATTCCTACTTCTGAGTGAAATTAATAATTTCCGGGAGACCGTTATCAAAAATAAGTTAAATAAAGGATGGTACCGTCTTATGACTCCTTAAATACCATCTTTTTTTGTTTAGAAAGGGAGATTTTATGAGAAATAAAGCTATAACAAGTAGAGATGTTGATTTTGCTAAATGGTATACAGATGTTGTAAAAGCTGCTAAATTAGCAGACTATACAGATGTTAAAGGATGTATTGCTATAGAACCAAATGGATATGCAATATGGGAGAAAATCCAAAGTATAATGGATAAAAAATTTAAAGAATTAGGACATGTCAATGTTCAAATGCCTTTATTAATACCTGAGAGTTTATTTAATCAAGAAAAAGAATTAATAGAAGGATTTGCTCCTGAATTAGTTTGGGTAACTGAAGTAGGAGATAAAAAATTTGATGAAAGATTTGCTATAAGATCTACTTCAGAAACACTATTTTGCGATTATTATAAAAAACATATTACTTCATATAAAGATTTACCAAAATTATATAATCAATGGTGTAATGTATTTAGATATGAAAAAGAAACAAGGCCATTTTTAAGAAGCCGTGAATTTTTATGGCAAGAAGGGCATACAGCTCATGCTACAGAAGAAGAAGCTTTAAAAGAAGTATATCAAATGATGGATGTTTATAAATGGTTTAATCATGAGATTTTAGCAATCCCATCAATAACTGGTAAAAAAACCGAAAAAGAAAAATTTGCTGGTGCTGAATTTACTTTAACAAATGAAGATTTAATGTATAATGGTGTATGTTTACAAGATGGAACTAGTCATTATTTTGGTCAAAAATTTAGTAAAGCATATGATGTTAAATTTACTAATAAAGAAAATAAAGACGAATATGTATATTATACTACTTGGGGAAAAACAACTCGTGCTATTGCGGCTATAATTATGACTCATGCTGATGATAAAGGATTAGTATTACCACCTAAAGTTGCTCCAAAACAAGTTGTAATTATACCAATAGGAAATGATTCTAAAGTAAATGAATTATGTGATAAAATAAATAAAGAATTAAATGAAAATAATATAGTAACTTATATTGATAATTCTGATAAATCTCCTGGATTTAAATTTGCGGAAGCAGAGGTTAATGGAATACCAATACGTATTGAAGTAGGATCTAGAGATTTAGAAAATAATAAAATAACTTTTGCTCGTCGTGATACAAGTGAAAAAATGGTTGAAGATTTAAATATCGATATTGTAAGTTATATAAAAAATCTATTAGAAACTATTCAAAAAGATATGTATAATAGAGCACTCAATAGACAAAATAAATTAACTTTTACAGCTCATAATATGAAAGAAATGGAAAGTATTTTAAATACCCAACCAGGATTTATTCATGCTGATTGGTGTGGAGATGAAAATTGTGAAAATAAAATAAAAGAAATAAAAGGTTGTAAATCAAGATGTATAACAGAAGAACCTTTAATAACAGGCAAATGTGTATGTTGTGGTAAAACAGCTAAACATCATGTTATATGGGGAATTCAATATTAGTATATAATTCGACAAAATAATACCAATTAATAAATTATAATATAACTGGTGATAATATGAAATTAAGAAATATATTTCCAGTAGTGTTATGTATATTAATTGGTTTTTTTATGGGAATTTTTTTATTTAAACAATATAAAACAGATACTGATTTAGTATCTTTAACAGGAGAAAATATTTATTTTTTACAAACAGGTGTTTATTCATCAATTGATTCAATGAAAGAAGCAATGAAAAATACTAATTATTATATCTATACAAAAGAAAATAATATGTATTATTCATATATAGGAATAACAAAAAATGAAAAAAATTTAGAAAAGTTGAAGGAATTTTATAAAAATGAAGGGTATGATATATATGTAAGAGAAATTTTTGTATCGAATATTGCCTTCATTACATTCTTGGACCAATATGACTTACTACTTAATGAGACAACTGATACAAAGATAATTAAATCAATTGAAAATCAAATTTTAAATAAGTATGAGGAGTTGATAAAAGTTGACAAAAATTAAAGATTTACCACTATTGGATAGACCAATAGAAAGATTATTAAATAATGGAGTAGAAACATTAAGTAATGAAGAATTACTTGCAATTATTTTAAAAACAGGAACTAAAGAAAAAAGTGTTAAAGAAATATCTTCAGAAATTCTTAGTAAGTATGATATTCATTCACTTAAAAATATTAATTTAAAAAGTATTACAAATATTAAAGGGATAGGTAAAATAAAGGCCGCTACTTTACTAGCAACCATTGAACTTGGTAATAGAATAAATAAAACTATTGATACATTAAATGATGTAAAAATAGATAATTGTGAAAAAGTATTTTTATATTTTAATGATTTATTTAAAAATAAAACTCAAGAATATTTTTATTGTCTATATTTAGATAATAATAAGAAAGTTATTGCTAATAAATTATTATTTTTGGGTACACTAAATTATAGTATGGTACATCCTCGTGAAGTATTTAAAGAAGCATATTTAGTTGGAGCTACATCAATAATATGTATTCATAATCATCCAAGTGGTAATATAACTCCATCTAAAAATGATATTGAGCTTACAAATAATTTAATTAAAGCAGGTATGTTACTAGGTATTAAAATAGATGATCATTTAATTATTGGTAATGATAAATACTATAGTTTTTTTGAAAATAATTTAATATAGAGGTGAATATGAAAAAAATAAAAAAATCTAAAAATAAAAAAAATATTATTATAACTCTATTAATTATAATAACTATATTATTATTTTCTAGTGCTATTATAATAAAGGATAAATCAAATTTAAATATAGTAGAAAAAATAATAAAAGATTCAACACTATCTATTAATAGAATAATTAATGTACCTATAAATTATGTTGATACTAAAATAAAAGAATCAAAGGATAAAAAAAATCTATATAAAAAATATAAAAAATTAAGTAAAAAATATAAAAAAATAGAAATAATGGAAGCAAAATATGAAGAAGCTGAAAAAGAAATAGATGATTTAAAAAAGACATTAAAACTAAATAATACTTTAAGTGAAAGTGAATATTTAAACGCTACTGTAATAACTAGAAATATTGGATATTTTTATAATGAACTTACAATAGATAAAGGAGAAAAATCTAATATAAAAAAGAATATGGCTGTTATAACTGATGATGGATTAATTGGAGTAATTAGTAAAACTTCTTATTTAGATAGTACTGTTAAATTAATTACTACTAATGATACTAATAATAAAATAAGTGTTAAAATAAAGATTGATGAAGATGAATTTTTATATGGTTTAATGGTAGGCTATGATGAAAAAACTAAATGTTTTATAATAGAAGGTATAGCTGATAATAAAGAAATAAAAAAAGGTTCAATGGTTACAACAACAGGATTAGGTAATGATTTTCCAAGTGGTATTTTAATAGGTAGAGTAGAAAGTATTACAAAAGATAATTTTGATTTATCAAGAACTTTACTTGTAAGATCTAATGTTAATTTTGATAATATTAATTATGTTACAGTAATAAAGAAGGAAGAAAATAAATGATATTTATAGTAATATTTTCTTTTTATTTAGAAGGAATATTATCAAAAGTTACTAATACTACTTTTTTAATACCTCTTACTACTTTAATGTCTCTAATAATTATTTATCCATTTTGTAATAAAATGAAAAAAGAATACTATTTAATTTGTTTTATAATAGGATTAATATATGATATAGCGTATACTAATACTTTATTTTTAAATGCTTGTTTATTTTTATTAATTGGATATCTAATAAATTTAATTAATATTATTATTACTAATAATATATTTAATGTAATGATAATAGGACTTATTATAATAATTATATATAGAATACTAAATTATTTTATTTTAGTATTTATAGATTATTTAGAATATGATATTACTTTATTAATTAAAAGTATTTTATCATCAATACTATTAAATTTATTATATGTTGGAATACTATATAAAATAATAGATAAAATATCTAAAAAATATCGAATATATAAAAAAGATTAAGCATATTATTTATTGGTGATAATATGGATATAGATGAAATAAGAAAAGAATTAAAATCTAAAAAAAGAAATAAAAAAATAGTTGTAAAAAGAAAAAATAATAATACATTAAGTAAATTATTAATAACTATAATTATAACTTTAATAACTCTTATAACTTTAAAAAGTAATAATAAATTAAAAACATCTTTTTATAAAAATGTATTTGAAAAAAATATAAATTTTGCTAGTATTAATAAATTATTTAAAGATAAATTTGGTAAACCAATACCATTTAGTGATGTAATAGAAAGTAAAAGTGTAGAACCAGTATTTAGTGAAAAACTAGAATATAGTGAAAAATCTAAATATTTAGATGGAGTAAAATTAACAGTGTCAAAAAATTACCTAGTCCCTAATATCGAAAATGGAATAGTTGTATTTGTTGGAGAAAAAGAAAATTATGGTAATACAGTTATAGTAGAAGGAACTGATGGAATAGATATATGGTATTGTAATGTAAGTTCTTCTAGTTTAAAATTATATGATTATTTAGAAAAAGGTTCTTTAATTGGAGAAGCTAAAGATACAACAATTTACTTAGTTTATAAAAAAGAAGGTAAAGTATTGAATTATGAAGATTTTCTTTAAGATTCATCCAATCTATTATATAATGGCAATTATTTGTATATTAACTGGATTATTTAAAGATTTTATTTATATAACACTATTAATATTTATTCATGAAATAGGTCATTTAACAGCGGCTTTATATTATAAATGGAATGTAAAAAAAATAGTTATATTACCATTTGGAGGAATAACTATATTTAATGAATTATTAAATAAAAGTTTAAAAGAAGAATTTGTAATACTTGTATTAGGGCCAATATTTCAAATTCTTTTTTATTGTATATTATGTATTTTTAATATTAAATCTAATTTAATAACTAATTATCATTATTCATTATTATTATTTAATTTATTACCAATTATACCACTTGATGGATCTAAATTATTAAATATTATATTAAATAAATTATTTAGTTTTAAATACAGTCATATTATAAATATTATTTATAATTATATTTTTTATATTAATTAAAAATATAAAAGAAATAAAAGAACATAAATATTTATTTAATAAATTCTTATTTGAAAGATATAATTATAATTTAAAATTTAATAAAATAAAAAAAGTAAAAGGGATTAAATTAAATAAAATGAAAAAAGAATATAAACATATATTTTATTATAAAAAATATTATACAGAAAAAGAAATATTAAATGATTATTTTAAATTATAAAATAAGGAAAAATCATTGACTTTACATAATTATTGTGGTAAAATTTTTTAATGTGTAGGGCCTCACTCTACAACCACACAGAAAAGGTTAAAACGTAAGTACCTTAATGGTGAGTCTTAGATTATATAAGGAGGTTAATATGAAAGCTATAATTGAAACAGGTGGAAAACAATACTATGTAGAAGAAGGATCAGTTATTTATATTGAAAAATTAAATGCTGAAAAAGATTCTGATGTTACTTTTGAAAACGTTCTTATGGTAAATGGTGTTACAGGGCATCCATATGTAAGTGGAGCAAAAGTAGTAGGTAAAGTATTAAAACACGGTAAACAAAAAAAGATACTTGTATATAAATACAATGCTAAGAAAAAATATCGTAAAATGCAAGGACACCGTCAACCATATACTAAAGTTGAAATTAAAAAAATTAGTGCATAATGATTAAAGTAGTAATTAGTAAAGATAATATAAAAATATCTGGACATGCAGGATATGGTGTTCGTGGTACTGATATTGTATGTGCAAGTGTAAGCAGTATCGTAATTACTTCATTGAATGCAATAATAAGAATGGATGATAAAGCTATTTCTTATATTGAAGATGAGGGATTCATTGAAGTTAATATATTAAAACATGATAAATACGTAGATAATATAATTGATAATATGATATCTATGTTAGAAGAATTAGAAAGTGATTATAAAAAGAATATAAAAATTGATAGGAGGTAATCTCATGAAAATGTTAGTTTTAGATATACAATTATTTGCCCATAAAAAAGGACAAGGTTCAACTAAAAATGGTCGTGATTCTGAATCTAAAAGACTAGGAGCAAAAGCTGCTGATGGAGAATTTGTTACTGGTGGATCTATTATATATCGTCAACGTGGAACTAAAATTTATCCAGGTAATAATGTAGGTATTGGTAAAGATGATACTATATTTGCTAAAGTTGATGGAATAGTTAAATTTGAAAGAGTAGGAAGAAATAAAAAACAAGCAAGTGTTTATCCAGAAATTTAGTTAGAACAATGTTTCTAACTTTTTTATATAAGGAGGTATCTCATGAAAAAGGATTTTAAATTTATCTCTAAATATATAAAAGAACATAAAAAAGTTTTAATTTTCTCATGTATATTAATATTTATTGCTTCATTATTTAATTTAACATATGGATATTTTAATGGTAAAGCAATTGAAGAAATAACTAAATTAAACTTAAAAATGTCATTATTTTATTTTGGATTATATTTTTTAGTATCAGTATTTTCTAATACTTTATTAATGCAATGGGGATATTATTTAATTAATAAAATTAAAATGAGTATAATTAATCATATAAGTTTAGATACATATTATAAGGTACTTAATTTACCAGCATATGCTTTTGAAGAAAAATCTAGTGGTGAAATTATTAATAGAGTTACAAATGATGCAGAAGTAATTACTAGTTCATTTAGTGATATTTTAGAAATAGTAAAAGGATTACTTGGTTCAATCATAATATTTTTCTACATTATTTATAATTCATGGATTGTTGCTTTAGAAATAATAGTATTTGTTAGTATTTTATTCTTTGTAATGAGATATTTTAATCCTAAAATAAAAACATTACATAAAGAATCAAGAGAAATAGTAGATAATTTTACATCGGAAGTAACTGAAACAGTTAGAGGTATAAGAGAAATAAAAACTTTAGGTATTAAAGATAATTTGTTTACTGAAATAACTGATATAATGAAAAAACTATTTAATAAAAGAACAGCTGAATTATCTTTAGATTTAAAATATGATATTATTATGGATATTTTAAGGATATTTTTAGAAGTAGGAGTATTTGTTACATGTGCTATATTATTATATTATAAACAAACTTCATTAACATTCTTTATAGCTATGACTTACTATGTATATAGATATACTTGGTTAGTTCAAAATTTATCAAGATTTTCAAAAATATATCAAAAAGCTAAAGTAGCTATGGGAAGAATAAATGAAATACTTAGTAATGAATTATATGAAGATGAAAAATTTGGTAATATAAAGTTAGATAATTCACTTAAAACAATTGAATTTAAAGATGTCACATTTGGTTATAAAGGTGATGATATTACACTTAAAAATTTCAATATTAAATTAGTTCCAAATAAAAAGATTGCTATTGTAGGTAAATCAGGTCAAGGTAAATCAACATTATTTAATTTAATTACAAGAATATTTGATATAGAACAAGGAGAAATATTAATAAATAATATTAATATAAAAGATATTGCTGAAAAATCTTTAAGAGATAATATATCTATTATTAGACAAGATCCATTTATATTTAATAGAACAATAAAAGATAATTTTAAAATACTAAACCCTAATATAACTGATGAAGAAATAAAAGAATATTGTAAAAAAGCTTATATAGATAACTATATAGAATCATTAAATAATAAGTATGATACATTAATAGGAGAAGGAGGGGTTAACTTATCCGGAGGACAAAGACAAAGACTTGCGATAGCTAGAAGTCTTGCTAAAAAATCTAGTATCATCTTATTTGATGAAGCGACATCTGCACTTGATAATGAATCACAAGCATATATTAAAAAATCAATTGATAATTTAGTAAAAGATCATACTATAATAATAGTAGCACATAGATTATCAACTATAGTAGATGCTGATATAATATATGTTATAGATGATTGTAAAGTAATTGATAGTGGAAAACATAAAGATTTAATTAAAAGATGTTCTTACTATAAAAATTTATATTTAAATGAAGAATAGAAATATTCTTTTTTTTATGTAAAGTAAAATGTAAAGAAATTATAAATATATTAAAAATATGATATACTAAATATAAGGTGATAATATGAATAAAGTAGTTTTAGTAATAATGGATGGTGTAGGAATAAGTAATAAAAAAGAAGGTAATGCTTTAATGCTTGCTAAAACACCTAATTTAGATTATTTAATGAATAATTATCCACATACTTTACTTTATGCTCATGGAACACATGTAGGTCTTCCAACTGATAGTGATATGGGAAATAGTGAAGTAGGTCATAATGCTATGGGGTGTGGACAAATATATTCACAAGGTGCTAAATTAGTTGATGAAGCTATTAAATCAGGTGATATATATAATAGTACTACATGGAAAGAATTAGTTAAATTTTGTAAAGATAATACTATGCATTTTATTGGACTTTTATCTGATGGTAATGTTCATTCTAATATTAATCATTTATTTTCTTTAATTAAACAAGCTAAAAAAGATGGTGTTAAAAGAGTAAGAATTCATATCTTACTTGATGGACGCGATGTAGATGAAAAAAGTGCTTTAAAATACATTGATATGTTAGAAGAAGAAATAGCTAAATTAAATGATTCAACTTATGATATTAAAATCGCAAGTGGTGGTGGTAGAATGAATATCACAATGGATCGCTATGAATCAAATTGGGCTATGGTAGAAAAAGGATGGCATACTCATGTTTTAGGAGATGCTAGAATGTTTAAAAGTGCTACTGAAGCAGTTAAAACATATCGAAATGAAAATAATTCAACTGATCAATATTTAGATAGTTTTGTTATTGAAGAAGATGGTAAACCAGTTGGAACAATAAATGATAATGATAGTGTGATATTCTTTAATTTTAGGGGAGATAGAGCAATAGAAATATCAAGAGCTTTTGATGAAAAAGATTTTGATAAATTTGATAGAGTAAGAAATCCTAAAGTTATGTATGCAGGAATGCTACAATATGACTCAGAACTTAAAATACCAAAGATCTTTTTGACAGAACCACCTAAAATCAAATATACATTAACAGAAGAATTATCAAAATATAATATAAAAGAATATGCTTTATCAGAAACACAAAAATTTGGTCATGTTACTTATTTTTGGAATGGTAATAAAATAGATAAAATAAATAAAGATTTAGAAACATATGAAGAAATACAAAGTGATATCATTCCATTTGATCAAAGACCAAATATGAAAGCATATGAAATAACTGATAGATTAATAGAAGTTATTAAAAGTAATAAATATGATTTTTTAAGAATTAATTTTCCAAATGGAGATATGGTAGGACATACTGGTAATTTAGAAGCAACTATTAAAAGCATGGAAGCAGTTGATTATAATATAGGAAGAATAATGGAGATAGTAAAAGAAGAAGATTATATTTTACTTATAACAGCAGATCATGGTAATGCTGAGGAAATGATTGAAAATAATACAGCAAAAACATCCCATACTCTAAATAAAGTACCATTTATTATATATGGTAATGATTTATCAAATATAAAAATAAAGCCAGGTGAATTTGGTCTTGCTAATATAGCAAGCACAATTACAACTTTATTTGATATTGAACCAAATAGTCATTGGTTAGAATCAATTATTGAAAAAAACTAGTATTTATGATAACATTTAATAAGTAAAATTATTTGAGAGAAGGAATAATATGAAAAAAATATTAACAGGATTAAAACCAAGTGGTGAATTAACACTAGGATCATTAATAGGTGGAATAAATCAAAGTATAAAATATCAAGATATGTATGATTCATATATGTTTGTACCAGATATGCATGCTATAACAGTAGATCAAGATCCTAAATTATTACATGAAAGAATAAGAAAGAATGTTGCTTTATATATAGCTTGTGGACTAGATCCAAATAAAAATACAATATATATTCAATCTGAAAATTTATATCATGCAAATCTTTCATGGATTTTAGAATGTACTACTTATATGGGTGAAGCATCACGTATGACTCAATATAAAGAAAAATCAAAAAACAAAGAGAATATTTCTGTAGGACTTTTTACATATCCTATTTTAATGGCCGCTGATATTCTTTTATATTCACCTGATTTAGTACCAACTGGAATAGATCAAAAACAACATGTTGAATTAGCTCGTAATATCGCAATTCGTTTTAATCATAAATATGGTGAAACATTTAAAGTACCAGAACCAATGATACCAGAAGTAGGAGCTAAAATTAAAGATTTACAAGAACCTACTAAAAAAATGAGTAAATCAGATCTTAATTATAAAGGTACGATATTATTATTAGATGAAGAAAATGTTATAAGAAAAAAAATAATGAGTGCAGTTACTGATAGTGAAGGTAAAATATATTATGATGAAGAAAATAAACCAGGTATATCCAATTTACTTACTATATATTCTTCATTAAAAGAAATAAGTATAGAAGAAGCAGCAAAATATTTTAAAGATTATAATTATGGTAATTTTAAAAAAGAAGTTGCGGATATTGTAGTAGAAAAATTAACTAGTATTCAAAATAAATATAATGAAATAATCAATTCTGATGTAATTGATGAAATATTAGATAGAAGTAATAAAAAAGTAATCGAGGAAGCAAAACAAAAATATGAAGAAGTAATATCTAAAGTAGGATTAGGTAGATGATAGAAAAATTTTTAAAATATTTAGAATTAGAAAGAAATTATTCATCTAATACTATAAATAGTTATAAAATAGATTTAGAAGAATATAATAATTATTTAAAAGAAAATAATAAAAATATCAAAGATACTGATTATAAATTTGTAAGAAGTTACTTAACTTATATGTTTAATAAAAAATATGAGAAGAAAACAATATCTAGACATATAAGTACATTAAGAAGTTATTATAAGTATCTATTAGAAGAAAAAATAATAAAAAAGAATCCTATGATATTAATATCTAATCCTAAATTAGATAAAAAATTACCTAATTTCTTATATTATGATGAACTAGAAATATTACTTAATATACCAGATAAATCAACTACATTAGGGCTTCGTGATGCTTTAATATTAGAACTTTTATATTCAACTGGTATAAGAGTTAGTGAGCTTATAAATATAAAGATAAAATATATTAATTTTAATGATAAAAAAATATTAATATTTGGAAAAGGTTCTAAAGAAAGATATGTGTTATATGGCAATATTTTAAATGATTTATTAGATTTATATTTAAAAGAAAGTTGAAGTAAATTAAATAAAAATAGTGATTATTTAATTCTTAATAAAAATGGAAGTAAAATAACTGATAGAGGTATTAGATTAATAATAGCAAATATTATAAAAAAAGGAACAGTAGATTTTCATGTATCACCCCATACACTAAGACATACATTTGCTACACATATGTTAGAAAATGGAGCAGATTTAAAAAGTGTTCAAGAATTATTAGGACATGAAAATTTATCTACAACACAAGTATATACACATGTTACTAATGAGAGATTAAGAAGTGTTTATTTAAAAACACATCCACGTGCAAAAGAAAAATAAAAAAAGAAAATCGATTTATTAATCGATTTTTTCTATTAAAAGAATTATAATATTTATTACTTCTTTCTTCATTTTTTCATAATCTAATTCTTTATGTTTATGATAAACTATTTCATGACATAAGTTATCTATTATTCCAATTATTATATGTACTTTTTCTTTTAAATTAGAATTATTAATATTATTAGATATTAATAAATTATATAATTGATTAGTTAAATTCATTTCACGATTATAATAGAAACTTGCTATTTCTTTATCTGTATGAACCATTGACATAATTTCTTCATGAGTTTTTTCTGATACCTTATGATCATTTATATATTCATCTATCATTTTATCTATAATATCTGAAAAATTATTTATATTAAAATTATTATTATTAAATTTTAATACAGGGAAAAATATGTCATCACCATACTTATTAATACCAGCAATCAATATATCATGTTTATCTTTAAAATATTGATATACTATACCAGTTGATACATGCGCACATTCGGCAATCTCTGCTGTATTTGTATTATAGTAACCTTCTTTTGATATTAATTTCCATCCAGCATCGATTATTCTTTCTTTTTTTTCTATAGATCTTTTTTGTTTAGGTTCTCTTATATCGTTATTCATAATTACACCTCATATTTATTTTATCATAATTTTATACAATGTGAAAGATATTTCATATTATATATTGATTTTTAATATAATTAGTAATATAATAAATATGAAATAAATTTCATATTTAAGGAGGATTTTATGAAAAATAAAGAAAAATTTATTGAATTTAAAGATGTAGTTAAATCTTATGATATAGGAGAAAAAAAATTTAATGCTTTAGACAATATAAGTTTTAATATACCTAAAGGAGAATTTGTATGTATATTAGGCCCATCTGGAGCAGGTAAATCAACACTACTTAATTTACTTGGTGGAATGGATAGTACATCTAGTGGTAGTATTATAGTTGATGGAGAAAATATAGAAAATTATTCTAAAAACGAACTTGCTTCTTATCGTGCTGAAAATGTTGGATTTATTTTTCAATTTTATAATATTTTACCAACTCTTACTGTTTTAGAAAATGTAGAAATAGTAAATGATATAGTAAAGAAACCAAAGAGTGCGAAAAGAATACTTGATGATGTAGGACTAAAAAGACACTATAATAAATTTCCTAATCAATTAAGTGGTGGAGAACAACAAAGAGTAAGTATTGCAAGAGCAATTGCAAAAAATCCTAAAATACTACTTTGCGATGAACCAACTGGAGCTCTTGATTCTAAAACAGGTGTTGAAGTATTAAAACTATTAAAAAAACAATGTGATGCTAATAATGGAGAAAATACAGTTATAATAGTTACTCATAATGCTTTAATAGCTGATATAGCAGATCGTGTTATAAAACTTAAAAATGGTAAAATCGATAAGATAGAAGAAAATAAACATCCAAAAAATATTGATGAGGTTGTTTGGTAATATGTTAAAGAAAAAAATGATACGTGATATTAGAAAAAATTTATCACAATTTATTACAATATTTTTAATGGTATTAATTGGTGTAATGGCTTATTCTGGAATAGAATCATATATGGATGGTATGAAAATAACAGCTGATAAATTTTATTCTAATAATAATTTACAAGATTTAAATTTAATAGGAAATAATTTTACTAAAGAAGATTTAGATAATATAAAAAAAATAGATAATATATCTGATGCTGAGAGAAAACTATCAGTTACTGGAATTACTGATAATGATAAAACATTACTCATAAATTTTATTGAATCAAATAATATATCAAAGTTTTATGTAGTTGATGGAGTAAAATTTGATGTAAATAAATCTGGTGTATGGTTAGATGAATTTTATGCTAATGAAAATAATATTAAAGTAGGAGATACAATTCTTGTAAAATATGAAAATTTAGAATTACAAGAAAAAGTATTAGCTTTAATTAATGTACCAGATCATTTATATGATGTTAGAGATGAATCTGAATTATATCCAGATCGAAAAGAATTTGGATTCGCTTATTTATCAGTTAATGAAATAACTGAAGATTATATTAAAAGTAAAATTATGGAAGAAAAGAATCTTAAAGATGATAGTTTACTTAAAGATATAAATTATAAAAATTATATAATTTATAATTCAGTTATGGTAGATGTTGATGATATAAGTAAAATTGAAAAAACTAAAAATAATATAGAAGATAATATAAAGAATGCTAAAGCAATTATAAATATAGAAGATACTTCATCATATGTTACATATCAAGGTGAAATAGATGAAGGAAAAACATATATAGGAGTATTTTCAGGATTATTTTTATTTATAGCTATGTTATCTGTTATAACTACAATGACTAGAGTAGTTAAAAAACAAAGGATTCAAATAGGTACTTTAAAAGCGTTAGGATTTAAAGATAATAAAATATTATTCCATTATATTGGATATGGTTTTTGGATTTCTTTATTTGCAGCTATATGTGGAATTATATTAGGATATTTTATAATAGGTAAAATATTTATATCATTAGAAATGGCTTTCTTTGAAATACCAAATGGACATCCATCTATTGGTATTAATAGTTATCTTGTGGCATTTTTAGTAGTACTAGCAGTTTCTATAATTACATATTTTACATGTCGTAAAATATTAAAAGAAAATCCAGCTGAAACATTAAGAAATAAAATACCTAATGTTAAAAAGAATTCACTTAATATTACAACAAAAGGTATTTTTAAAAAAATGAATTTTTCTTCAATTTGGAATGTAAGAGATATAATTAGAAATAAAATGAGAACATTTATGGCAATAGTTGGAGTAGTAGGATGTTCTGCTTTAATAGTTACATCATTTGGTATGTTAGATAGTATGAATTATTTTGTAAATTTACAATTTGATAAATTATATAATTTTGATTATAAACTTACATTAAATGAAGAAATAAGTAATGATGAATTAGAAAAATTAGAAGAAAAATATGGTGATAATTCCTCTAAAACATATGGTGTTGAAATAAAAATAAATAATAAGAGAGAAGCGAATAATATATTTGTGACAGATGCTAAAGATTATGTAAGATTTGTTGATAATAAGGGTAAATATACTAAAGTTGATTCTAAAGATGGAGTATATATAACTTATAAATTAGCTTCTACTAGAGGATATAAAATTAATGATAATATTACTTGGCATATCTATGGTGATGATAATTATTATACTTCAAAAATTGTTGGTTTTAATAAAGATCCCCAAAATCAAAATATTACGATGACAAAAGAATATTTAGAAAGTCTAGGAATAGATTATAAACCAGATGCTTTCTATACTAATGTTAATTTAAGTAATACTAAAGAAATTAAAAATGTTGAAACTATTCAAGATATTGAAGCATTAAAAGATGGTATGACAAATATGCTTTCAATGATGAAAACAATGTTAGTACTTATTATTGGTATTGCGGTATTACTTGGCGTAATTATTATATACAATTTAGGAATACTTTCTTACACTGAAAAACAATATCAATTCGCAACATTAAAAGTATTAGGATTTAAAGATAAACAAATAAAAAAAATATTTATAAAACAAAACAACTGGATAGCTATAATATCAATTATTATTGGGTTACCAACTGGCTTTTATTTAACAGACTTTCTATTTAAAACAGCTATTGAAGAACATTATGATTTTGGAGCTAGTATTACTATAAAAACATATGTAATAGCGGCAATTGGAACATTTGTTATTTCATACATTGTATCTAAATTTTTAGCTCGTAAAATTAAAGATATCGATATGGTATCTAGTTTAAAAGGAAATGAATAAAATAGGAATAACTTATAAGTGTTTATAAGTTATTTTTTATTAATTAGATTATAAATTAATCTTTTTATTTTTATATTTTTTTGATATTATTTTGGGTATTATATGTATAATTATATAAATTATCTAAATCTAAATTTAGAAGTAGTTTTCATTTAAATAAAAAATTAAAAGAATATGTAAATGAAAAAGGATTAGATAAAATAAAGGAGCATGCATATTTTTTTATAAATACAAGATTAAAACCTAGTTATATTAAAAATGATGGTAAACAAACACCTATGAAAGAACATCCTATCTTTATCGCACAGCATGCTACTTCTACATGTTGTAGGGGATGTTTAGCAAAGTGGCATAATATATCTAAGGGTAGAGAATTAACTGATAAAGAAATTAATTATATTGTTAATTTATTAATAGAATGGATAAAAAAAGAAATAAAATAGATAAAAATTATTATTATTTTTTAAAAAAAGTGATAAAATATTTTAGGTGGTTTTATGAAAAATACAGATTATGATGAAAAATTAATAGATAAAGATATAATTATTAATGAATTAAAATCAGAATTAGAAAAATTAAAATTAGAAAATAAAAAATTAAAAGAAGAACTATATTTAGATAGTTTAACAAATATTAATAATAGAAGAATATTAGATGATGTAACAGACTTTGATAGTATAATTATGGGGGATATTGATTATTTTAAAAATATAAATGATTTATACGGTCATTTAAAAGGTGATGAAGTTTTAATAGAAGTAAGTAATGTTTTAAGTAAATATATAAGAGATACTGATATTGTATGTAGATGGGGTGGAGAAGAATTTGTAATATTACTTAAAAATTGTGATGATAAAGAAGCATATAATAAGGCTTTATATTTAAAAGAAAAAATTAGTGAATTAAAAGAAATGTTTGGTTTTGATATAACTATGAGTTTTGGAATAAGTAATTTTTTGTTTAAAAAAACTATGAAAACTGCTATTGATGAAGCAGATAAAGCATTATATAAAAGTAAAAAAATGGGAAGAAATAAGGTAACAATGTATAAGGAGTAGATATTATGGCAAAATTACATTTTAAATATGGAACAATGGCAAGTGGAAAAACATTAAATATATTTAGTACTATATATAATTATGAAAAAGATGGATATGAAATATTATTATTAAAATCAGCTGAAGATACTAAAAATGGTAATAAAATAATAACAAGATTTGGTGATATGGAAAGAGAAGTAGATGCTCTAATTTATAAAGAAGATAATATTTTAGATATTGTTAAAGAAAGAATTACTGATAAATTATCTTGTATAATAATAGATGAGGCACAATTTTTAAATAAAAGACAAATTGATGAATTATTTTTTATAACTAAGGATTTAAACATACCAGTTTTATGTTATGGACTTAGAAATAATTTTCAAATGGATGGTTTTGAAGGGTCTAATAGGTTACTTGTTATAGCAGAAGAATTAGAAGAATTTTCAACATTATGTAAATGTAAAGAAATAGCTCGTTATGTTGGAAGAAAAGTAGATGGTGAATTTGTTGATGAAGGAGAAGTTATAGTTATTGATGGAAGTGATGAAAAAGTTGATTATATTCCTATGTGTGGTAAATGCTATTTAGAAAAAGTTAAAAAGATAAGATTTAATAAAATGTAAAGTTAAAGATAATTTTTTAACTTTTTTATTTAAATACTTTCATAAATATAATTAATTTGTTATAATATTATGTGTGATTAAAGGAGGAATAATAAAATGACAAAATGGGTATACCTTTTTACAGAAGGTAATGCAGATATGAGAAATTTACTTGGTGGTAAAGGAGCTAACTTAGCAGAAATGACTAATATTGGACTTCCTGTACCTCAAGGATTTACAATTACAACAGAAGCTTGTACAAAATACTATGAAGATGGAAGAGAAATTAATGATGATATTCAAGGACAAATTAATGAGTACATCGTAAAAATGGAAGAAATTACTGGAAAGAAATTTGGAGATTTAGAAAATCCATTATTAGTTTCAGTAAGAAGTGGTGCTAGAGCATCAATGCCAGGTATGATGGATACTATACTTAACTTAGGATTAAACGAAGAAGTTGTTAATGTAATAGCTGAAAAATCAAATAATCCAAGATGGGCATGGGATTGTTATAGAAGATTTATTCAAATGTATTCTGACGTTGTTATGGAAGTTGGTAAAAAATACTTTGAACAACTAATAGATGAAATGAAAGAAAAGAAGGGTGTTAAGCAAGATATCGAACTTGACGCTGATGATTTAAAAGAATTAGCTAACCAATTTAAAGCTGAATATAAGGATAAGATAGGAACTGACTTCCCATCTGATCCAAAAGAACAGTTAATGGGAGCTATAAAGGCAGTATTTAGATCATGGGATAATCCAAGAGCTAATGTATATAGAAGAGATAATGATATTCCTTATTCTTGGGGAACAGCTGTTAACGTTCAATCTATGGCATTTGGTAACATGGGTGATGATTGTGGTACAGGTGTTGCATTCACAAGAGATCCAGCTACTGGTGAAAAAGGTTTATTTGGTGAGTTCTTAACTAATGCTCAAGGTGAAGATGTTGTTGCAGGTGTTAGAACACCAATGAAGATTGCTGAAATGGAAGAAAAATTCCCTGAAGCTTTTGAACAATTTAAAAATGTTTGTAAAACTCTAGAATCTCATTATAGAGATATGCAAGATATGGAATTTACTGTTGAACATGGTAAACTTTATATGTTGCAAACAAGAAATGGTAAAAGAACTGCTCAAGCTGCTTTAAAAATAGCTTGTGACTTAGTTGATGAAGGAATGCGTACAGAAGAAGAAGCTGTAGCAATGATAGATCCAAGAAACTTAGATACATTATTACATCCACAATTTGATGTTCAAGCTTTAAAAGAAGCTAAAGTAATGGGTAAAGGTTTAGGAGCATCTCCAGGTGCTGCATGTGGTCAAATAGTATTTACAGCTGAAGATGCCGAAAAATGGGCAAGTGATGGTAAAAAAGTAATTCTTGTTAGGCTTGAAACATCTCCAGAAGACATCACTGGTATGAAAGCAAGCCAAGGTATCTTAACAGTACGTGGTGGTATGACATCACATGCTGCCGTTGTTGCTCGTGGTATGGGTACTTGCTGTGTATCTGGTTGCGGTGACATCGCAATGGATGAGGCTAACAAACAATTTACTTTAGCTGGTAAAACTTTCCATGAAGGTGACGAAATTTCTATTGATGGTACAACAGGTAATATTTATGAAGGTTTAATTCCAACTGTTGATGCTACTATCTCTGGTGAATTTGGTCGTGTTATGGAATGGGCTGATAAATTTAGAACTCTAAAGGTTAGAACTAATGCTGATACTCCAAGAGATGCTAAAAAAGCTCATGAACTAGGAGCTGAAGGAATAGGCTTATGTAGAACAGAACACATGTTCTTTGAAGAAGATAGAATTGCTGCATTTAGAGAAATGATTT
>ERZ842401.3580-NODE-3580-length-19091-cov-12.856010_pt1 | contig 19091 bp, 28 predicted proteins | sample MGYA00521270_ERZ842401 | MGnify/ENA primary metagenome ERZ842401 (study PRJEB31892, sample SAMEA3878208) | bioreactor metagenome | biome: Moose rumen | place: Sweden | collected 2011-10 | study: EMG produced TPA metagenomics assembly of the PRJEB12797 data set... | reverse complement strand
TCTTCTTACCCTTGCGGGTACGGGCGTTGTTCTTGGTGCTCTGTCCGCGGACAGGGAGACCTGCACGGTGACGGATGCCTCTGTAGCAGCCGATATCCATGAGGCGCTTGATATCCATCTGGACGGAAGAACGGAGTTCACCCTCGATCTTGTACTCGTTGTTGATCAGGTTACGGATGGCGGCAATCTGCTCGTCGTTCCAATCGCCAACTTTGATGGAGCGGTCAATGCCACAGGTGTCCAGGATCTTCCGGGCAGAGCTGCGGCCGATACCGAAGATATAGGTCAGGCCTATTTCTCCGTGTTTGTTGTTCGGTAAATCAACACCGGCTATTCTTGCCATATTCTATCTGTACTTTTATTAGTTACACATTAACCCTGGCGCATCTTGAACTTGGGGTTCTTCTTGCAGATAACGTACAGGCGGCCTTTACGCCGGACAATCTTGCAGTCTTCGCTGCGTTTTTTGATGGAGGTCTTGACTTTCATCGTTATCTAATTTTTATTTGTATCTGAAAGAAATTCTTCCTTTGGTTAAATCGTAAGGTGAGATTTCCACTTTGACCCGGTCGCCGAGAAGGATATGGATAAAGTTCATCCTCATCTTACCTGAAATGTTGCAGAGGAGGACATGACCGTTTTCCAGCTCTACGCGGAACATCGCGTTGGGAAGGGTCTCGATCACCGTACCATCCTGCTCGATAGCTACTTGTTTGGACATAGTTAAAAAATCACATTAAAATTTAATCGAACCATCTTTCTCGATGTAATCGAAAGTGGAAAGCTGTTCGGCCCGGCCTTTCCGGACAACAACCGTAAGCTCGTAATGCGCCGCTTTCTTGTGATCGGCCGTGTGTACTGCCCAACCATTTCTTGCAAGATACACACCCCGGCCGCCTGCACAGATCATCGGTTCAATACAGATCGTCATGCCGTCTGCAAGTCTTGCACCGTGTCCCTTTCTCCCATAGTTGGGAATGCCGGGGGCTTCGTGCATTTCCTTGCCCACTCCGTGTCCTTCCAATTCACGGACAACGGAAAAACCGCAGGACTCCGCGTACGACTGCACCGCGTATCCGATATCGCCCGTCCGATTGCCTGCCACCGCAGCTTCGATGCCCTTGTACAGGGATGCCTTGGTGGCATCCAGGAGCTTCCGGGTTTCGGCGTCCACCTCCCCTACCGGGAAGGTGTAGGCCGAATCTCCGTTGTATCCTTTGTACAGGGTTCCGCAGTCAACCGAGACGATATCTCCCTCTTCCAAGGGACGGTCGGACGGAAAACCGTGCACGACCACATCGTTCACCGACATGCAGAGCGCTGCAGGGAAGCCCTCGAAACCTTTGAAGGAAGGAATCGCTCCGTGATCCCGGATGAAGGTCTCGGCCACCTCGTTCAACTTCGCAGTTGTCACACCAGGGGCGACCAGCTTACCGACCTCGGCCAGTGTGCGGGACACCAGGTCTCCGTTGATCCGGAGGAGTTCGATTTCTTCTTCAGTCTTGGGCCTTACCATTTTCTACTTGTCAAATATACATTTCAAAAAACTACATGCCGGAACGTCCGGTAAGCCGGCCTGTCTTCATGAGCCCATCGTAGTGGCGCATGAGCAGGTAGCTCTCAATCTGCTGGAGGGTATCCAGCACTACGCCCACGAGGATCAGCAGCGAGGTGCCGCCGAAGAAGCTGGCGAACTGGTTGTTCACGCCCATCACGTTGGCCAGGGCCGGCAGACAGGCGATGATTGCCAGGAAGATGGAGCCCGGGAGGGTTACCTTGGTCATGATGCCGTCCAGGTATTCAGCCGTCTTCTTGCCGGGCTTGACGCCGGGGATGAAGCCGCCGTTCTTCTTCATATCCTCTGCCATCATGGTGGGGTTCACGGTGACGGCGGTGTAGAAGTAGGTGAAGAGGATGACCAACAGGCCAAATACAATGTTATACCATACGGAGGTATAGCTGGAGAAGGCGGCGGCGATACCACGGGTGGCATCGTAGCGGCCGAGCAGCATCGGGAACATCATCAGGGCCTGTGCGAAGATGATAGGCATCACGCCGGCAGCATTGATCTTGAGGGGGATGTACTGACGCACACCGCCGTACTGCTTGTTGCCGATGACGCGCTTTGCGTACTGCACGGGAACCTTGCGGACAGCCTGCACGAGGGCGATGGCTGCCAGGATGACGAGGACCCAGACGACCATTTCCACGACGAACATGAGCGGACCGCCCACGCCGTTGCCGGAGAACTTCTGGGTGACTTCCGCCATGAGGGCGTAAGGCAGACGGGCGACGATACCGATCATGATGATCAGGGAGATACCGTTGCCGATACCGCGGTCGGTGATACGCTCACCCAGCCACATCACGAACATGGAGCCGGCCATCAGGATGACGGTGGACACCAGGTTGAACCAGAACGGGCTCCAGGACACGGTACGGGCGGCGGCGGGAATCATGCCGGCCACATAGGCGGGACCCTGGATGGCCAGAACCAGGATGGTGAGGTAGCGGGTGATCTGATTCATCTTCCGGCGGCCGGACTCGCCCTCCATCTGCATCTTGCGGAAGGAAGGGACGAACATGCCCAGCAGCTGGACGATGATGGAAGCCGAGATGTACGGCATCACACCGAGGGCGAAAATCGAAGCGTTACCGAAGGCGCCGCCGGAGAACATGTTCAGCAGGCCGACGAGACCCTCCTGGGTGCCGCTGATACCGCCTTTCAGAACCTCGGGGTCGAGGCCCGGAAGGAGGATGAAGCTACCCAACCGGTAAACCAGCACAAGCAGGATCGTGTAACCGATCCGCTTGCGCAGTTCTTCGATGTTGTAAATATTGCGGATTGTCTCAATAAACTTCTTCATCGCGATTATTCGATTACGGTTGCTTTACCACCGGCAGCCTCGATCTTTGCGATAGCAGATTTGGAGAAAGCGTTGGCCTTCACCTCCACGGCGGCAGTGAGTTCACCTTTGCCGAGCACCTTGATCAGTTCGTTCTTGGAAGCGATACCGGCGGCGATGAAGGTGTCCAGGTCGAATTCCTTGAGGCCGAGCTTCTCGCTCAGGGCCTGCAGGGTGGCCACGTTGACAGCCTTGTAAGCTACGCGGGTAGGGTTCTTGAAACCGAACTTGGGAAGACGGCGCTGGATAGGCATCTGACCACCTTCGAAACCAATCTTATGCTCGTAACCGGCACGGGCCTGGGCACCTTTGGTACCACGGGTGGCGGTACCACCCTTACCGGAACCCTGACCGCGACCTACGCGCTTGGTATTGTGGGTTGCGCCCTTTGCGGGCTTCAGGTTTTCAAGTTTCATCACAAGTTCCTCCTCTTAGTCAATTACTTCATAAGTAACCAGATGCTGTACTTTCTCCAGCATGCCGCGGGTAATAGGGGTATCCTCCACCTCTACGGTCTGGTGCATCCGGCGGATACCGAGAGTCTTGAGGTTAGCGATCTGACGCTTGGTCTCTCCATTCTTGGAGCGGACCTGGGTAATCTTAAGCTTTGCCATAGTCTCTCTGGATTAACCGTTAAACACTTTGCTCATGGGAATACCACGCAGGCCGGCCACGGTGTAAGCGTCGCGCATCTCGGTCAGAGCGGCGATGGTGGCTTTCACCAGGTTGTGAGGGTTGGAAGAGCCCTTGCTCTTGGCCAGCACGTTCTGGACACCGGCGCTCTCGAAGACGGCACGCATAGCGCCACCTGCCTTCACACCGGTACCGGGAGCAGCGGGTTTCATGAACACCTCGGCGCCGCCGAAGTGAGCCACCTGCTCGTGCGGGATGGTGGTATTGATAACAGGAACCTTCACCAGGTTCTTCTTTGCATCCTCAACGCCCTTGGCGATGGCGGCGGTAACCTCGTTTGCCTTGCCGAGACCATAGCCTACGACACCGTTCTCGTCGCCTACGACGACGATGGCGGCAAAGCGGAAGTGACGACCACCCTTGGTGACCTTGGTCACGCGGTTGATGGCTACCAGTCTGTCCTTGAGTTCAAGGTCAGAGGTCTTTACTCTTTTTACGTTTGAATTTGCCATAGTAGTCTCTGTGATTAGAATACGAGGCCGCCTTCACGGGCAGCATCTGCCAAACTTTTAACTCTGCCATGGAAGAGGTAACCTCCGCGGTCGAATGCGACCTGGGTGATACCGGCGGCCAGGGCGCGCTCGGCGATAGCCTTGCCCACGATGGCGGCGGTGTCGATACCGTTCTTTCCCTTGGTTTCAGCTGCAAGGGCCTTGTCGTTGGAAGCGGCGGCCACCAGGGTCTTGCCCTCGAGGTCGTTGATCACCTGGACGTAAATCTGCTTGTTGGAGCGGAATACGACCATGCGGGGACGCTCGGCTGTGCCATTGACATGCTTGCGGATACGATAGTGGATCCGTCTTCTTCTTTCAATTCTATTCAATGCCATAACTTTATCCTCCTAATTATTTGGCCGATGCGGTCTTGCCAGCCTTGCGGCGGAGCTGCTCGCCGGCAAACTTGATACCCTTGCCCTTATAAGGCTCAGGACGACGGAACGAACGGATCTTGGCGGCAACCTGGCCGACAAGCTGCTTGTCTGCGCTCTTGAGAATGAGAATGGGGTTCTCACCCTTACGCACCTGCGGAGTTTCTGCGGTAACTTCTTTCGGGAGCATGATCTGGATGTCGTGGGAATAACCCAGGGACATGGTCAGGAGCTGGCCCTGAGCAGCCACGCGGTAACCTACGCCTACGAATTCCTGCTTGATGGTGAAGCCTTCGGACACACCCACTACCAGATTGTGGACAAGGGCGCGGTACAGGCCGTGCATGGAGCGGAAGCGGGGAAGGTCGCTGGGGCGCTCGAACTTGATTTCATTTCCCTCGATGGTCACCTTGATGTCCGGGTCTACTTTCTGGGACATCTCGCCAAGAGGGCCTTTCACCTTCACGATATTGCCGTCCAGGAGCTCTGCCTTGACGCCGGCGGGAAGGACTACAGGTAATTTACCGATTCTTGACATAATTTATTCGATTGTTCGATTAGTAAACATAGCAAATAACCTCACCGCCAACATTCAGCTCCTTGGCCTCTTTGTCGGTGATAACGCCCTTGGACGTGGAAAGGATGGCGATACCCAGGCCGTTGAGGACGCGGGGCATGTTCTGCACGTCGGCATATTTGCGGAGACCGGGGGTGCTTACGCGCACAATGCTCTTGATGGCGGCAGCCTTGGTTTCCGGATGATACTTGAGAGCGATCTTGATGGTGTTGAACGGGGTGCCCTCAACAATCTTGTAGCTGAGGATGTAACCCTTCTCACACAGAATCTTGGTGATGGCGACCTTCATGTTGGAGGCCGGGATCTCCACGATCTTCTTACCTGCGAGGTAAGCGTTACGGATTCTGGTCAGATAATCTGCAATAGGATCAGTCATTTTTTTGTCTTTTTGTGGACCGGCGTCTTATGGCGCCCGATATCCGATTGTTAATTAATGAATATATTACCAGCTGGCCTTCTTGACGCCCGGGATGAGACCGGCGGATGCCATCTCGCGGAACTGGATACGGCTGAGGCCGAAGTCACGCATGTAACCCTTGGGACGACCGGTGAGGGAGCAGCGGTTGTGGAGACGTACGGGGCTGGCGTTCTTGGGAAGCTTGTCCAGGGCGGCGTAGTCACCGGCCTCTTTCAGGGCTGCCCGTTTGGCGGCGTACTTAGCAACTAATTTCGCGCGTTTAACCTCGCGTGCTTTCATTGATTCCTTTGCCATGCTACTATATTAGTTATTATGTTTCTTGAACGGGAGACCGAAAGCCTTGAGAAGAGCGTGGGCTTCTTCGTCGGTGGTGGCTGTGGTCACGAAGGTAATCTCGATGCCGTGGATGCGCGGGTTCTTGTCGATCTCGATTTCGGGGAAGATGATCTGCTCCTTGATACCGAGGGTGTAGTTGCCCTGGCCGTCCATCTTTTCGGAGATACCGTTGAAGTCGCGGATACGGGGAAGGGCGACACGGATGAGGCGCTCCAGGAATTCGTACATGCGGACATCACGGAGGGTAACCTTTGCACCGATGGGCATGCCCTTACGGAGCTTGAAGTTGGAGATATCCTTGCGGGAGTTGGTGATGACAGCCTTCTGACCGGCGATGATGGAGAGTTCCTCTGCGGCTTCTTCGACCATCTTCTTGTCCTGGGTGGCGTCGCCGACACCTTCGTTGAGGGTGATCTTCACCAGACGCGGAACCTGCATCACAGTGGTGTAAGAGAACTGCTTCACGAGAGCGGGAACGATCTCCTCCTTGTAAACCTTCTTGAGGTCGGGGGTATATCCCTTGGGAAGTGCCTGGACTTCTGCGGGTTTGTTATTCTTCTTTGCCATAATTACTTGATCTCCTCTCCGGTTGTTTTAGCGTAGCGGATCTTCTTGTCTCCTTCCATCTTGTGGCCCACCTTGGTAGGCTTGCCGGCGGCGTCCATCAGCTGGACGTTGGAGATGTGGATACCTGCTTCCTGTTTTACAATACCGCCCTGAGGGTTCTTCGGGTTGGGTTTGGTATGCTTGGATACCATGTTGACGCCTTCCACGATGACGCGGTCTTTGTCGCGGAGCACCTCGAGGACCTTTCCGGTCTTGCCCTTGTCGTTACCGGCATTCACATACACGGTATCGCCTTTCTTGATATTGAACTTTTTCATAACTTCTGCTCTTTAAAGGACCTCCGGTGCCAGTGAAACAATCTTCATATAGTTCTCGCGGAGTTCGCGGGCGACGGGGCCGAAGATACGGGTGCCGCGGAGTTCGCCGGCGCCGTTGAGAAGGACGCAAGCGTTCTCATCGAAACGGATATAGGAACCGTCGGCGCGACGGATTTCCTTCTTGGTGCGGACTACGACAGCCCGGGTGACGGTGCCCTTCTTGATATCGCCACCGGGGATGGCGCTCTTGACGGTCACGACGATGGTCTCGCCGATGGTAGCGTAGCGGTGGCGGGTACCACCGAGCACGCGGATGCAGAGAACTTCCTTTGCACCGCTGTTGTCAGCCACCTGTAAACGTGATTCCTGCTGTATCATAACTACTTGACTTTTTCTACGATTTCAACTAATCTCCAGTTCTTGGTCTTGCTGAGCGGACGGGTCTCCATGATGCGGACGGTGTCTCCCTCGGAGCATTCGTTCTTGGCATCTTCAGCGACGAACTTGGTGGTCTTCTTTACGAACTTGCCGTAAATAGGGTGCTTCTCGTGCGTTTCAACCGCCACGACGATGGTCTTGTCCATCTTGTTGCTGACCACGATACCTACTCTTTCCTTGCGAAGATTTCTTTCCATAATTCAATCTTGCTTTAGTTCTGCTGTTTCTCTTTTTCGGCCAGGATGGTGATCATGCGGGCGATATCCTGACGGGTCTTTCTGATCTTGGAGGTGTCCTCCAGGGGAGAGATCACATGATTGAGTTTCATGGTGTCGAGGTTGTTCTTCTCGATCTCGATGCGGTCGCGCAGGTCGGCGATGCTCATCTCGCGTACTTCAGATACTTTCATTTTCTTCTCCTCCAATGATTATTCTTCTACATAATCCCTGCGGACCACGAACTTGGTGGCGACGGGAAGCTTGTTGGCTGCAAGACGCATGGCCTCTTTGGCGGTGGCAAGGGATACGCCCTCTGCCTCGAAGAGGATGCGGCCCGGAGTAACGGGAGCGACAAAGCCCTGAGGGTCTCCCTTACCTTTACCCATACGGGTATCGAGCGGCTTGGCGGTGAACGGCTTCACAGGGAAGACACGGATCCAGATCTGACCTTCACGGTTCATGCGACGGGAGATAGCCTGACGGGCAGCCTCGATCTGCTGGGCGGTAAGCCAGCAATTCTCAAGGTTCTTGAGGCCGAAAGAGCCGAATGCGAGCTGGTTTCCACGACCGGAATTGCCCTTCATGCGGTTTTTCTGTTCCCTTCTGAATTTTGTTCTTTTAGGCTGTAACATTGCTGTAATGTTTTTAAAATTTCCTTATTTGTCCCTAACTCATTGAAACTCAGCTGGTTGGGTGCGTTTTGCTCCAATTTCGGGATTGCAAAGTTACGAAATTTTTTGAAATACACAAACTTTTTTTCTTATTTTTTCAACATTTTCGACCGCGGTTTTTTACACCTAACATATTGATTTCCCGAAGAATCCTTTCTTTGTTGAAAATTTTCTGCATCAATTTTCGACCGCGCCGGAAACGCCCCTTTCACGTCCTGTCAGAATCGACCCGGAAACCTTTGGCAGTTTTTTTGCAAAACCGTATCTTTGCCACGATGAAACGTTGCCTTCATATCATCCTTCCCGTACTGATGCTTCTCGCCCCGGAGGCATTCGCGCAGAACCATATCCGCCGGGCCATGGAAAGGGCCAGGCAGCAGCGGGAGCAGGCGGCGATGGTCATCGTCAACGACGAGAACGGCACCGGCGGTGCCGGCTATCTCCATTTTCAGGTCGATGAAAAAGGCGACACCACCTTCCTGGACGTGCTGGAACCCACCTGGATCTTCGCCCAGGGGAAGAAAGGGAAGAACTGGCGGGACTATTACCAGCTGGTCTGGCGCTTCGGCCGGGTCTATCCGTACGCGGAAGCCGCCGGCAAACTGGTGGCGCAGGTAGACAGCACGGTGGAAGCCAACCACTACGGCCGCCTCAAGCGGGACCGCTACATCTCGGACGTGCAGAAACAGCTGTTCAAGGATTTCGAAGGGTCCATGCGTAAAATGTCCATCCAGCAGGGCGCCCTCCTGATCAAGCTGATCGCCCGGGAAACCGGCGAATCGCCCTACACCATCATCAGGAACTACAAGAGCGGCATCACGGCCGGATTCTGGCAGGGCGTGGCCCGCCTGTTCGACAACAACCTGAAGGAAGAATACGACCCGGAAGGGGCCGACAAAGACATAGAAGACCTGATCAAGGTCTGGAAAGAAGGCCACTACAGAGACCTGTACTGGTCCATTTTCTGGGAAAACCCGCCGGAAGTGAAAGTGCCGGACATCTATTTGTAAATGACGGACAGTTCGCCGGACGTCCCGTCAAACACCATCCAGTTGGAAGAGGAAATCCAGTCGGAAAGCAGCAGCAGCCGCGCTTTCCCCACCGGCATGTCCAGCCGGCAGTGATAATGGCCGAAGATGAAGAAATCGACCGGCTCCCCGAAAGCGGCGCAGAACTTGTAAAGCGGCTCTTCCTCCCCTTTGAATTCGTACCTGAGGTCCTTCCCCAGGCGGGAACTCTTGCTCCAGCCGTTGCCGAAACGGAAGGCCAGCCAGGGATGCAGCGATGAAAACAGCGCCTGCAGCATGCGGTTGTTGAAAACCCACTGGAGGAACTTGTACCCCCTGTCACCGGGTCCCAGGCCGTCACCATGGCCCAGACAGAACCGTTTTCCACCGATTTCCGTCACGAAAGGCTGCTGCAGCCGCACCATGCCCAGTTCCTCAAAATACCGGTAACTCCAGACATCGTGGTTGCCCCGGAAGAAATACACCTCGACGCCGGCGTCCATCAGTTCCGCAAGCGCCGCAAACACGCGGACATAACCCTTTGGGACCACGTCGCGGTACTCGTACCAGAAATCCCAGATGTCGCCCAGCAGGTACACCGCCTGGGTTTCAGCGGCGGGGATGCCTCTGAGGAAAGACACGAAGCGGGCTTCACGGCCGGCCGCATCCTTCACCTGAAGCCCCAGATGGACGTCGGACACGAAATATGTCAGGCGGCGGCTCAAGCTAAGCGAAGATAAAGATCAGGACGGCGACAAGGAGACAGTACAGGGCGAACCAGGAAAGTTTGGCTTTCCGGACAATCGCAATCATCACCTTGCAGGCGAAAAGGCCGGACAGGAATGCGGCCACAAAGCCCAGGACCAGGGCCAGCGGGCCGACTCCGCCGCCGAAAACATCATTTCCCACGACCACCTTCAGCAGGTCCAGCGACTGTTCGCCGATAATGGGAATCAGCACCATCAGGAAGGAGAACTGCGCCATCACGCCGCGGTCGACCCCGGAGAGGAGTCCCGTGGCGATGGTGCTGCCGCTGCGGGAGATGCCCGGAGCCACGGCAAACGCCTGGGCGACGCCCACAAGGGCGGCCTGGCCATAGGAAATCCCGTTTCTATGAGCCCTTACCTTCCTGTCTTTCAGGAATTTCCGGCCGATATTGTCCGACAGCCAGAGCAGCAGGGCCGTAATGCAAAGACCCACACCTACCTGCACCAGCGTACCGCTGAACAGCGCATCCACCTGGTCTTTGAACAGGAACCCCACCAGGGCCACCGGAATCATGGAGACCAGAATCTTGCAGACATAGTCCGTCTCGTCGTTGTACTTGAATTTGAACAGTCCCTTGAGAAGCGCCCAGATGGCCCCCCAGAACACGACCAGGGTGGAAAGGACCGTGGCCAGGTGCACCGTGACGGTAAAATCCAGGAAGCCCTCGGCGTCCGCGCCCAGCAGCTGCTTGAAAATCATCAGATGCCCCGAACTGGAGACGGGAAGGAATTCCGTCAGTCCCTGGACAATGCCCAGAAGAATTGCCTGCCACCACTCCATGCCTAGTCCTCCTTACCTTTGAAATTGCCCATGATGGCGACGATCTCCACCACGATCCCCGCGATGATCACGATGGGAGCGGCCGTGAGACGGCGCCAGTCGAACATGGCATAGTTGAACACATCGGGGTCTTTGGAACCGCCGCCCGAGAGCAGCAGGAAACCGGCCGCCATCACCAGCAGGCCGGCGATCATCAGTCTGAGCCCCTTGGCCGTAGTGGCCATCTTATCCTGATTCTTGACAGAAGGAGTTTTTGCCATAATTACATGCTATAAATCTGGTCCCGGTTGTATCCCACCATCCGGTTCACCACGAAGAACGTGCTCAGGGCGCAGATGCCCACGCCGGCCACCACCATGATGCCCATCACCTTGAGGAGGGACTCCATGGAGAAAATCTCGAACATCTGGACGAACTCGTTGCGGAGGATGAACAGGCCGCCCACCAGCAGGAGGATGGCTATCAGAGAGGCGAAGAGCCCCTGCACCACCGCCCGTCCGATGAAAGGAGCGCGGATGAAGCCGAGCGTGGCACCCACCAGGTGCATCGTATGGATGGAGAAACGGCGGGAGAAAAGATCCAGCCGGACCGTATTGGCTATCAGTACGAAGGAGACGAAAAGCAGCAGGACCACCAGCACCAGCAGCGCCAGCGAAATCTTCTGCAGGTTCTGGTTGAGCGCGTCCACCAGCGACGTCTGGTAAACCACTTCCTCCACCAGCGGGGAACGGCTCAGACGGGCCTTCACTACCTCCAGGCTGTCCGACGAGACATAGGCGGCCTCCAGGTTCACGTCGATGGAAATTGGCACCGGGGCCGATTCGAACACGTCCAGGAAGTCGCGCCCCAGCATGCGGGACATCTCCTCCACGCCCTGCTCCCTGGAAATGAAAGCAGTGGTGCGGACCCCGGGGATGGCGTCCACCTGGTTCTGGTACTCGCGGGCCTCATCCTCCCCCACCTGCTCTTTCAGGAGCACCGAAACCTGGACATTCTCCTTGAAATAGTCCGATACCGCCTTCGCGTTGATCAGAAGCAGCGCGCCGATACCGATAAGCAGGATCACCATCGACAGGCTGATGACGGTGGAAATCCAGGCGCTCACAAGGCGCCGGCGGATGGTTGTATTACTTCTTTTGGAGGGCATATCACGCCTAATTTCGCCCCAAAGTTACTTAAACAACGGAAAAACTCAAAAAAAATGTTAACTTTGTAAGTTAAAACATATTGAATATGGGAGATTCCGCTAAGAAGATTCTTTTTGTCAACGCTGAGATGTTTCCGTACCTTCCGGAGACACCCATCGCCAAACTATGCCGGGAACTGCCCCAGGGCATCCAGGAGCGCCGGAAAGAGATCCGGGCCTTCATGCCGCGCTACGGTTGCATCAACGAGCGGAAAAACCAGCTTCACGAGGTCATCCGCCTTTCAGGCATGAACATCATTATCGGCGACGTGGACCGTCCGCTGGTGATCAAGGTCGCCTCCATCGCATCGGCCCGCATCCAGGTGTATTTCATCGACAATGAGGATTATTTCCGGCGGAAGCAGATTTACCGGGACGAGGATGGCAAATTCTTCGCGGACAACGGCGAGCGCGCCATCTTCTTTGCCCGAGGCGTCCTGGAAACCGTGAAAAAGCTCCGCTGGGCACCGGACATCATCCACTGCTCCGGCTGGATTTCCCATGTGCTGCCCCTCTATCTCAAGAAAGCCTATAAGGACGATCCTATCTTCGCGGGTTCCAAAGTGGTGCTTTCCCTGTTCGACGACACGCCGGCGGAAAAATTCGCCCCCGGATTCGAGAAAACCATCCTCTACGGCGCCATCAAACCGGAAGACGCCCCCCTGGGCGAGCATGCAGGCGGCATGGAACTTGCAAAATTGGCTGCACAGTATGCCGACGGCATCATCCTGGGCGGTGAAGGCATCGACCCGGAACTGGTTTCGTGGTGCAAAGGACTGGGGCGCCCCCTGCTTCCCTTCGACGCCGCCGCCATGGCCGACGAAAGCTACATGGACAGCTATAATGCATTTTACGACGATTTGCTGAAATGAAAAAATTTCTGACACCGTGCCTCGCCATGCTCCTTGCAGCGGCCGGGTGCGTGCAAGTGGACAACAGCCTGGGAGAGGACCTCATCGACAAGAGTCTCCTTTTCGATACCTATACAGTAGAGTTTGATCTGGATGAGATTCAGCTTAAACCTTCCAGCGACCTTTCCGGTTACTCGGATTCGCGCGTAACCATCGGCGCCATCCGGGACGAAGTCTTCGGACTCACCACCCGTGAAAGCGCTTTCGCCCTCATCCCCGCCCTGGACACCCTGGACCTCGGCGTCAATCCCAAGGCCGTGGAATTCGAACTTTATTTCGATGCCGACACGGTCTCCTGCGCCAGTGACGACCAGGCACACATCTTCCAGAACATCTATGTGACGGAACTCCTGAGCCCCCTGGATCCGGATGACAAAAAGACCACCCGGGAAATTGCCCACTCGGACGAAATCATCACGGACGGAATTCCCGTGTACAACGGCGAGGGGCCCCTCAATTTCCAATTCACCAAGGAGTTCGCCCAAAAATACGTGGACGTGCTGTCTTCCATGGGGCCTGTCCTCATAGACCGGGTCTCAGACAACGGGGTGGACAAATACGAAGACTTTGTGAAAGCCCTGCCCGGCATCCATCTGAAGACCGACGAGCCTTTCGACTACGGCGGCCGCATCAACCTGTTCGACCTGTCCTGCCTCACGGTGGTTGACGGCTACTACTACAGAAACAACAATGTCTGCCTGCTCAAGGTCAACTCCACCTGGAACGGGGTGCAGAAAGATTCCACCTTCATGTTCATTCCCGGCGAGCCCGCCTTCCTGGACGAAGCGGCCAGCATCAAAGGCAATACCAAATTCTATCAGTATGCTTTCAACAGGGCCACGCACTCCACGGAGGAGCAGCTGGCGACGGAAAACATCCTGGTGGAAGGCGGCGGCGGTCTCAAGCCTGTCATCATGGCCAGCGAGCTGCAGAGGAAAACCCAGGAGGCCATCAACGGGAAAGTGGGCAACCACGAAAAAGCCATCATCATAAAAGCCACCATCGTCCTGCCCTTCGAAATGCCGGAGAACTATCTGGACATGAAGTATTTCCCTTCGGTCCTGAGTCCTACCATCCGCACGGTCACCAAAGACGATGCCGGAGATGAACTCATCTCTTTCGCCGGCCTCACGGATGCCAGTGTCAGCACGGAGGACCAGGGCGACATCGACCGTTCCAACCTGGTCTATTCACCGGATATCACCTACCACCTGCAGGAAATTCTGAACAGGACCGACCTGGACACGGCCACCGACGCAGACATCTGGCTGCTGACCATCCATACCGAGAAAGTGGCCGATGCCAACGGCAGCGCATACGACAACGAGTACTACCGCCAGCTGCTTTATGCCAGCTACTACAGCAGCCTCTATGGCGGCGGCTACGGAGGATACGGCGGGTATGGTTACGGCGGATATGGCGGGTATGGCGGCTACGGAGGATACGGTTACTCCAATTATTACAATTACATGATGCTCGCCCAGGCGATGGCTGCCTCGTCCCAGCAGACCTATTCCTACACGACGGAACTGGACAAAGACCGCTACTACTGCGGCAAGCTCTGCGGCCCGTTCTCCGAGCGAAAACCGTTCTTCCGGGTCACATTCGCCATCCCCAAGGAATAAGAAAAATCCCGATGCGCAAAGCACCGGGATTTTTATTGCCTTTCTGCGAGAAGATTATTCACCAATCTTTTCGGCAACTTTGGCGATGGCGTCGCCTACGGTGGCGATACCGCTGGTTTCCTCATCGGGAATCTTGATGCCGAACACGCGCTCGAACTCCATGAGAAGCTCTACAGTGTCCAGAGAATCTGCGCCGAGGTCATTGGTGAAGCTGGCAGTTTCGGTAACTGCGGACTCCTCGACACCAAGCTTGTCAACGATAATATCCTTGACCTGCTTTACGATTTCTTCCTTAGTCATAATTAATCGGTTTAAAGTTTATACGTTTTAAATCTTTTTATTCAAACACAATAGTGCGCAAAGATAGCAATAATTTTTAAAAAAAGAAAATAACCTATTCCGCTCCCTCCTGTCCGCGGCTCAGGTTGTTCCAAATCCGGAGCCCGTTAAATGCGTTCAACAGGTAAAAACTGTATTTGACGACATAAATCAGGGCATAGGATGATTCCGGTTCCTGCCGGAGGGTAAGAGCCCACATCACCACCGAAGAAATGTTCACGCCAATCCAGAAAAACCACTGGTCACGGTAGGCGGTGGAGAGCAGGAACTGCCCCAGGATGTTGCACATCATGGAGAAGGCATCCATCAGCACCAGCCACTTCACAACGCCGGCCGCTTCGGTCTTGTCCAGGGCGGAAAGGATGAAATAGGCTGCGACCAGTCCGGCCAGGAAGACGACGCCCACAAGAAGCCACTGCCTGGCGGAAAGCCGCCGGGCCTTGACCTTGTGCCCCTCGCCGGACCCTCGTTTGCGCCACTGGAGGAACCCCACCACCTGCATCGGCATAAAATACAGCAGATGCAGGGCGGCATTGCCGTACCGCGCGCCGGCCAGGCACATGCACCCGTAGATGGCCACGTCGATGAAGCCGAAAAGGAAGGTGAGAATGCGCGCATTGGCGGAACACACCGTGCTCAGGATTCCCATCATGGATCCGAAGGCCGATATGAGCAGCATCACTCGGCCGTTGTCCGCGTCCCGGAATTTGACAGCCGTCACAAAAACCGTCACCACGGCCATTCCGATCAGGACAAACGAATTGAAAGCTTTGTTGAATTGTTTCTCTGTCATGCTTGAGCAAAGCGAAGAATCTATCCGTTCAGGTAATCATGGATCCGGACAGCAAGTTCCGCGCCAACCTGTGCAGAAAGCTCTTCCAGAGGCGCCGACGCTATCCGCGACACCGAACCATAATGCAGCAGCAGGCGCTGTTCCGTCTTCTCCCCCACTCCTTTGATCTCCCGCAAGGCACTCTGGATGGCCGCCTTGGAGCGCAGGTCCCGGTGGAAGGTAATGCCGAACCGGTGAGCCTCGTCCCGAATCTGCTGCAGCACCTTCAGGGCCTGGGAATTCCGGTCGATGAACAAGGGATAGGGATCTCCGACCCGGATCACCTCTTCCAGCCGCTTTGCGAGGCCCACTACGGTCACCCTGTCCAGGATGCCCAGTTCGGAGAGCGCCTGGTGGGCGAACTCCAGCTGCCCTTTGCCGCCGTCGATCACAATCAGCTGAGGCAGATCGTCGGGGGCTTCGGCCAGCATCCGGGAATAACGGCGGTTCACCACTTCTTTCATGGAGGCGAAGTCGTTCGCCCCCACGACAGTCTTGATCTTGAACCGCCGGTAATCTTTCTTGGAGGGCTGTGCATCGCGGAACACCACACAGGAAGCCACCGGATTGGTTCCCTGTATATTGGAATTGTCGAAACACTCCATGTGCCGGGGCAATTCTTTCATGTCCAGGGCCTTCCGCAGGTCTTCCATCACGCTCATGCGCCAGGCGTCCGGATCCGTATGCTCCCGCTGCTTGAGGCTGTTGAAATGGAATTCCTTGGCATTTTTTGCACTCAGTTCCAGCAAGGCCAGCTTGTCGCCGCGCTGCGGAATGCGGAATTCCACCCCGTCTATCTCCACATCGGGCAGGAAAGGGACGATCACCTCTTTCGAGAGGGCGCCGAACTTGTCTTCCACCTCGCCGATGAACGTTGCCAGCAGCGTGGCCCGCTCCTCCTCTATCTGGCTTCGGAAGCCCAGGTTCAGGGACTGGATAATGGCGCCGCCCCGGATGCGGAGGAAGTTGCCGAAAGCTTCGTTCATGTCGAAGACCATCGAGAAAACATCGGCATCGGTATCTCCGGCCGACGTGATGATGCTTTTGGCGTAATGCTTCTGGAGCGACAACATCTTCTCCTTGCAGCGCTGCGCCTCTTCAAAGTCCAGCCGCCCGGCGGCATCGGCCATGAGCTGCTTGTAGTGCCTGATGACTTCCCCGCCCCGTCCGCTCAGGATATGGGCGATTTCCTCGATGTTCCGGGTATACTCGTCCTTGGAGATATTGCCGATACAGGGCGCCTTGCACCGGCCGATGTGGAAGTTCAGGCAGGGACGGAATTTGTGCTTGAGAATGGCCTCCGAAGTGATTTTCAGGTTGCAGGTGCGCAGGGGATACATCTCGCCGAAGAAGTCCAGCATGTTCCTCGCATGCATCACACTGCTGTAAGGGCCGAAATAGCGGTTGCCCTTTCCCTTCTCCAGCCGGCGGGTGATGAACACCTTGGGAAAATCGTCGCCGGTGACACAGATCCAGGGATAGGTCTTGGAATCTTTGAGAAGGATGTTGTACTTGGGCTTGTACTGCTTGATGAGGTTGTTTTCCAGCAGCAGGGCATCGGCCTCGGAGTCCACTACGGAGAACTGGGCGTCGGCAATCTTGGACACCAGGATGCGCGTCTTGGTGTTCAGCCGCTCCGGACTTACAAAATACTGCGCCACCCGCTTGTGGAGGTCTTTTGCCTTGCCCACATAAATCACCTTTCCCTCGGCGTCATAGTAACGGTAGACGCCGGGGGAATGGGGAAACAATGCTATTTTTTCTCTTACTGTCATGTCGTTCCCGGCCAGGCCGGGAATCTGTACTTGATCAGGAATCTTTATTCGCCGAGGGCTTCAGCTACAGCTTTTCCGATCTCTTCGCCGCGCAGTTCACGCTTGAGGATGGTGCCGTCGGGGCCGAAGAGGATGATGTGCGGAATGTACTGGATGCCGTACGTATCGCCGGGGATCTGCCGGGCGTTCACAATCTGGTTCCAGGTAATCCCCAGTTCCTTGGCGACTCTCCGGGAGTCTTCGGGCTCGTCGCTTACGGCAATGCTCAGCATGTCGAACTTGTCGCCCTTGTATTTCTTGTAAACTTCCTGCAGATAAGGAGTCTCTTCCTTGCAGGGGCCGCACCAGGATGCCCAGAAGTCTACAAGGATGTATTTGCCCTTGCCCACATAGTCGGAAAGGCTGACCGTGGAAGTTTCCGGGTGCTCCGGATCCTGGACAACGGTAAAATCGACAAACTTCTTTCCTTCCCCGGTGGCCAGCTGAGTCTGGCAGGAGCTGATCATGGCAGCTACCCGGGTATCGGACTTGAGCTCGTAAGTAAGGCCGTTGAGCACTTCCAGCAGCTCTTCGGGATCTTCGATCTGCAAGGAGCTGACACCGATAAGGGCAAGGACATTATCCGAATTCTCCTTGATGAGTTTCTTCAGATAGTCATTGTATTCTTCCAGGGTCTCTTCCGTAAGTTCTTCCTGCCCGTCTTCGTCCAGGTCCGCCATTTTTGACTGGTAGTCGGCCATGAACGCGTCCTGCCATTCAAGGAAGCTGTTCATGCGGGACTGGATTCCTTTCTTGTCGGAAGAGGTGACTTTCTTCTCAAAGAAATCCACATTGAGCGTGGATCCGTCAGAAATGAACTGAAGAGGCTGTCCTTCTGCGACAACATACGACAAGCCGGTTCTGTCTACGGGGACATCGATCTTGAATTTTCCATCGACGACGGCGATTACGGTGTCCAGCTGGTAACCGACCACCACTTCCACGGATGCGGGAGCCTCGGTTGCTTCAAAGGAGCCTGTCACGGTGGTCTTGTCGGATTTTCCGGTGCAGGCGGCCATCACGGCGGCCATGGCCACCATCATTAAAAAGTTCCGTTTCATATCCTGTTGTTTTTCTATGAATTACTGAATTGCAAAAGTACTAAAAAGTATCTGCTAAAAAAAGAGGGCGACCTTAATAGCCGCCCTCTCCATCAATCTGTAAAGCTTAGCGACGCTCGCCGCGGCCTTCGCCTCTGCGGCCGCCACGGCCACCGCGTCCACCGCGCTCGCCACGGTCGCGACCGCCTTCACGACGGCCTGCACCGGGAGCTGCAGCGTTGGCTGCGAAACCAGCGTTCGGGGAGAGGTCCTGCTTGCCATACTTCTCACCGTTGCAGATCCACACCTTGATACCGAGGGTGCCCACCTTGGTGTTGGCCACGGCCAGGGCGTAGTCGATATCGGCACGGAAAGTGTGCAGCGGGGTACGGCCTTCCTTGAACATCTCACTGCGGGCCATTTCGGCGCCGCCTACACGGCCGCTGATCTGGACCTTGATGCCTTCGGCGCCCACGCGCATGGCGGTGGCGATGGCCATCTTGATGGCGCGGCGGTAGCTCACGCGGCCCTCGATCTGACGGGCGATGCTGTCCGCAACGATGGTGGCATCCACCTCGGGACGCTTCACCTCGAAGATGTTGATCTGAACATCCTTCTTGGTCACCTTCTTGAGTTCTTCCTTGAGCTTGTCAACTTCCTGACCACCCTTTCCGATGATCACGCCCGGACGGGCGGCGTGGATGGTGACAGTGATGAGCTTCAGGGTGCGCTCGATGATGATGCGGGACAGGCTGGCCTTGGCCAGACGGCTGCCCAGGT
>ERZ842401.3579-NODE-3579-length-19094-cov-21.954147_pt1 | contig 19094 bp, 14 predicted proteins | sample MGYA00521270_ERZ842401 | MGnify/ENA primary metagenome ERZ842401 (study PRJEB31892, sample SAMEA3878208) | bioreactor metagenome | biome: Moose rumen | place: Sweden | collected 2011-10 | study: EMG produced TPA metagenomics assembly of the PRJEB12797 data set... | reverse complement strand
GTGTATTGGCTGAATTCCTCGCTTCATGACCGATTTGCTTAAACACGGGGGCATGGTTTTTTTTTCATCTTTTGCAAAGGCTCACAAGGTCTTTGTTATCCGCTAATCTCTCTTCATTTTGCTCTTCAATTTGCCCTGACTGCTGAAGACTGCCGTGATGGGAAAGACCGTCTTCAGCAGCCGGAAGATCCTGCCTTCTGCGCTCTCTCAGCCATCTGCAAGATCCCCGCAACTGCCGGCGTGGAAAGTTTGATCATCCGCCCATAAACCGGAGCCGTGTCAAGCAATTGAACCGCCCCGGAGGCTATAATTTCTTAAAAAAGTGCCGCCGGGCGCCGGGGAGATTTTGCCCTTTCTGCGCCTGCGGAGCATTCATTGGACATGGGAGCCCGGATCAGATGAGAAGAGCGGTTATTACGGGAATGGGCATTGTCTCCAGCATTGGCAACAGTGTCGCTGAGGTGCTGGAGTCCCTCCGGCACGGCGTTCCTGGGATAACCTTCTCCCAGGAGTTTGCCGATCACGGCATGCGCTCCCAGATCTGGGGTGATGTGAAACTGGAGATCCCCCGTATGGTGGATCGCCGGATCCTGCGCTTCATGGGCAGTGCTGCCGCCTATGCCTACCTGTCCATGCGCGAGGCCATTGAGGACGCCGGCCTGACCGAGGAGCAGGTGTCCAGCCCCCGCACCGGACTTATCTGCGGCAGCGGCGGTGCCTCCCCGGCCAGCCAGGTTGAGGCCTGCGATATCCTCCGGGAGAAGGGGGTCAAAAGGGTTGGTCCCTATATGGTGACCCGCACCATGGGCTCCACCACCTCCGCCTGCCTTGCCACTCCCTTCCATATCCGCGGGATCAGTTACTCCATCAGCTCTGCCTGCGCCACTTCAGCCCACTGTATCGGCAGTGCCATGGAGCAGATCCTCCTGGATCGCCAGGACATCGTTTTCGCCGGTGGCGGGGAGGAGCTGGGCTGGCAGATGGCCTGTCTCTTTGACGGCATGGGTGCCTTGTCCACCGGCAGGAATGACGCGCCGGCCACCGCATCCCGGCCCTATGATCAGGAGCGGGACGGCTTTGTTATCGCCGGGGGCGGCGGCATGGTGGTGGTGGAAGAACTGGAGCACGCCCGGAAGCGCGGCGCCAGGATCTATGCTGAGATCACTGGGTACGGTGCCACCTCCGACGGCTATGACATGGTGGCCCCTTCCGGGGAGGGAGCCGAGCGCTGCATGCGCATGGCTGCCGGGGACAGGCTGTCTGCGGTGGACTATATCAACACCCACGGCACCGCCACCAAGGTGGGGGATATCCGGGAGGTGGAGGCCATCCGGAAGGTGTTCGGCGCTGCTGTTCCCCCTTTCTCTTCCACCAAGTCCATGACCGGCCATTCCCTGGGTGCCGCCGGGGTGCAGGAGGCCATCTACGCCCTGCTGATGCTTACCCACGGTTTCATCGCCCCCAGCATCAATGTGGACAACCTGGCGCCGGAGTTCCAGGGTATGCCCCTGGTCACCAGCCCCCGGGAGGCCTCCCTTAGGACGGTGATGTCCAACAGTTTCGGCTTCGGGGGCACCAACGCCTCCCTGCTGTTCTCCCTGCCGGAGGACTGATCGGCCGGATCTCCCGGCATGCTTTTTTCCGGATCGGGATGGCTTTTCCCGGTCCCAGTGCGGACGCAAACCAAACGTAAACAAAAGGTGTTTAGATTATGATGAGAAAATTCGCTCTTACGGCTGTGGCGGCTGCGGCCATGTTCCTCACCTCCCAGGCATGGGCCGAGGACAGTGCGGCAGATCCGGTTGCCGGCATCCAGGATCAGGACCAGGATCAGGATCAGGGTCAGCCCGCTCCCAAGGATCTTTTCACTGTGACTACGGGCTTCAACCGTCAGATGCAGGACACCAACCCCTTTGATGAGATTTACGTGGGCACCTGGATGGAGCCCTGGCACGAGCAGAAGGTGGTGGAGATCTACCGGAACCCTGACGGCACCTTCTACATTGAGACCTTCTGGAACAATGACGACGGATCTAAGATCCAGGGCTGCACCGTGGACGGGGCCACCTATGACGGCCGGTACCGGAAACTGGAGTACACCGAGCAGTCCATCTCCTGTGCGGATTACACCGTGACCGACAAGGAGGGCAAGATTGTGAAGAAGTATGATCCCGCACCGGGCTACTTCGGTCTGTCCGATCGGGGTGCACTGGAGTGGAATCACAACGGCGAGTTCCGGGGCCGTCTGGTGAAGCCCGGGATCTACGTCAGCGAGTTTGACCGTAAGGCGATCTACCAGATTGCCGCCGCCCGCTACTCCTATACCATTGCCACCAACAACATGCGTCACATCCTCCACAAACTGGATGAGCTGGGTGCCTATCCTGAGGATCAGACCCAGTGGACCCTGAGCATGGTCAGCCTGTGCGGCACCGATGAGAACACCCTGATCAACGATCTGCTGTTCATGTACAAGTGCAAAGAGAGCGCCGTGGATCTCCGGAACCGCTCCCTGTCAGCCAAGCTCACCATGACAGAGGTTGAGGACATGGCTGCTGACGCCGCTGAGGCTGAGCAGGCCAAGAAGTAAAGAAGCAGTCTTCGGAGATCAGCGCCCGCCTTTGCGGCGGCAGTAACTGATCACCGGCGGTTGACAAAAGATCATAAGGCCCGTACTTCCATCTGGAGGTGCGGGCTTTTTGCGTCCTGAGGAGGGGCAGGAGGGTATAAGATAGGCGGCAATGGATGCCAGCGACATTCCGGCTCGGCTCTGGAAGTCAGCGACAGTCCGTGCCGGTGCTCTGGAAGAGTGTTCGGTGTCGGGCAGCACCATCCCGGGAAGCGGATGTGCGGGCGACCGATCCGGGGATCTGGGCTGGATGCCTCTTCCATCCGTGCGGAGGAGCCTGAACGGTGTCTGGCCCGACCTGTCTCGGATCGGGGCGGGGATCTCGTGTCTGGCTCGACCTGTCCCGGATCGGGGCGTGGCTCCGGGATCCGGCGGGCAGGTGTGCCTGATCCAGGATCACGGCACGGCAGGGCAGGCGCCCTCACAGATAGGGGTTCTGTTCCCTTTCTGCCCACGGCGGTGTCGGGGCCGTGGCTCCGGGATCCGGCGGGCAGGTGCCTGATCCGTGATCACGGCGTTGCAGGGCTGGTGCCCTCACAGATAGGGGTTCTGCTCCCTTTCCGTTCCCACGGTGGTGTCGGGGCCGTGGCCCGGGAGCACAGCGGTGCCGTCGGGCAGGGTCATGATTAGGTTCCGGATGGAACTGATGAGATCCTCATGGTTGCCGCCGGGAAAATCCGAGCGGCCGACGGAGCCGGCGAAGAGCACGTCCCCGGACAGCAGGATCCCGCTCAGGGGGAAATGGAAGCACACATGCCCTGGGGTGTGGCCTGGGCAGTGGAGAACATCAGCCTCCTCACCCAGTCCCAGATCAAGTTTTTCCCCGCCGGTAAGCCAGCGGTCCGGCGTCAGGGGCGGGCAGGAGGGCAGGCCGAACATCACCGCCTGCCGGGGCAGGCTGTCCAGCCACATGCTGTCCTCCCGGGAGGGGCCGGTGATCCCTGTTTTGTAATACTCCGCGACTGCTGATGCTGCGCCGCAGTGATCCAGGTGGCCGTGGGTCAGGAGCACCGCAGTGACATTGAGTCCCCGGGAGGATACGAAGGCCATGATCCTGTCGGCATCATCTCCGGGATCGCAGATGACGCAGTTTTTGGTTTCAGGATTGAAGATGAAACGGCAGTTAACCTGGAAGGCGCCTACGGTGAGGGAATTGTACTGAAGCATGGGAATGATCCTTGTGTGTGTGGACCGGATAATCGGAGCCGGTGCTGGAGCGGTGGCGGTGCAGGGCAACCGTTCTTCTACAGTCCATGTTACCGCAGTCCGGGGGAAAATGCTCTGCCGTGTTCCGAAACTGGGAGGGGATCCCATTGCGGTTTATCCCTGGGGTCAATCTGCCACCCGTTACCCCCGGGACCTCCGGTGCATCACAGGCGGTGTGTGATTTTTCAGAAACTTATCAAATATGGTCCGCCGTATCTGAACCGATTGCAACTGAGATCAACCTTATACTGGGGTGAAAAATGAACTAAGTCCCTGCTATTTTGAAACTTATCACAAAAATGTTGGATAGTAAGTTAAAAAAATGTACAAAAAAAAAACAGCGGTAAAGTCTGATTCATCAAATGGATATTTGATGGTCATCTGGGGTTCTGAGCCGCAGTAACCCGGTGGAAGAACTTCGATTTGTAGTAACGCTTTTTTGAGGGTGTGCAATGACAGATTTGTGTGATTCCAGGAATGAATCTGAAGGTGGTCTCAGTGCCAGAAGTGTGGAAATTTTACAGTTCTTCCGTGACGATGTTCTATGTGACCTGATGACGGCCCGGATCTGCGGTTCATCATTGAAGGCCATTAAGATATCAAGGAATGATGTTGTTTCGTGCGATCGTAGCGACATCAGAGGGGCAGGGGTCTACTTTCTGCTGTGTACAGGGGAGAACGGTGAACCTGATGGCGTTTATGTGGGTGAGTCACTCGGCCTTCAGGGGAGACTAAAGAACCACATAAGCGATTACAAGCGTGGCAAGGAGGATTACTACTGGAACCATGCGTTGTTGTTCACGGCAGCGGATCTGGATAAGACGTCAACTCTCTGGCTGGAAGATGCTCTTTTCGAGATGGTTGAAAGTGCCGGTCAGATGGAAGTTTACACCAAAAATACTGTAAAACAGACACTAAGTGAATTTAGTAGACTCGCACTTGAGAATGTTTTGGAGGAGATCCGCATCCTCACTGTGACTTTGGGGTACAGATTTCTTGAGAAACTTAGGGTGGACTCTTCTGATCAGCAGGTTCCTGGCAGCAACGGGGTGACAAGCGGCAAAGAGTACAGATATTCTTTCTCAGGCGGTGAGGCAAGGGCTGTTGAAAACGAGAACGGTTTTGTTCTGCTGGCCGGATCTGATATCCGCATGAACGAGAGCGAGGTGGCATCCATTCCGGAAAGTGCCCGGCGTCTAAGGGAACAGTGTCTGGTGGACGGAAGGATCAAAGATGGTAAAACCACTTCGGATATTGGGTTCAGAAGTCCGTCCGGAGCTGCAAGTTTCGTCTTTGGAGGAAGCATCAGCGGGAGAATTGCCTGGAAATGCCTGGACAGTGCCTCTGAGTGTGGAACCCAGTCTGTGACTGAGAACTTAAGTTCCACAGACAGCACGTGTAGCCCTGATTCCTGTGCGAGCGGAGACACTGTCTACTTTCATAAATTAGAACATGGTGAGGCCCGGGCTGTTTTGAACCATGATGGCTTGGTCCTGCTACGTGGTTCTGACATCCGTCTTAATGCGGTGGCTTCAATGCCAGAACAAGCCAGGATCCGCAGGGAACAGTGCCTTGCCGACAAGGAGATAGTGGACGGCAAGACCACCGTGGATCTTCAGTTCCGAAGCATGTCGGCAGCAGCCTGTTTTGTGTTTGGAGGCAGTGTCAACGGCAAACGGTTCTGGACGCAACTGAACGGCGGAGAGCCATGCCAGGATGATGCCGGTTCCGTAAACGGCGGTGAGGAGTAAGCAACTCCAAGGAACTGGACAAGTCAGCAGTGGGCATATCACGGGCGTGAACTTTGCCGGGTATGCCCATTCCAGATCCTCTCCGGCAATTGATACGGGATCGTGTGGTTTCCCCCTCACTTGCGATCTGAATTTGCGGATCTGCTACTTCTCTGGCGTGGATCCGCAGGCTTCTCAGTCTGCCCTGATCACCAGCCCCTTGAGATACAGTGACTCCGGGCAGGGCAGTGACACCGGATGATCCCCGGCCTGGTGGAGGTGATCAACAATCCGTCCCTGGCGTCCTGCGTCCAGGAAGGCATCCGCCACCACCTTCTGGAACAGATCCGGGGTCATGTGCCCGGAGCAGGAGAAGGTGAACAGAGTTCCCCCGGGGCTCAGCAGGGATGCGGCCAGGCGGTTGATGTCCTTATAGCCCCGGCAGGCCTTCTTCAGCTGATTCTGGTTTTCAGCAAACTTCGGGGGATCCAGGACGATCACGTCGAAACTGGATCCCTTCTCTTTTTCCCTTCGCAAATATTCAAAGACATCCTCCCTGATAAACCGTACCCGGCCTGGATCCAGATGGTTCAGGACAATGCTGCGCTTTGCTGTGTCCAGGGCTTTGGCGGAGACGTCAACGTTCACCACAGCGCTGGCGCCGCCCTTCAGGGCGTAGAGGCAGAAGCCTCCGGTGTAGGAGAAGCAGTTTAAGACCTTCTTTTTCCGGCAGTACCGGGTCAGGCGCCTCCGGTTGTCCCTCTGATCAAGATAATAGCCGGTCTTGTGGCCTTCCTTAAGATCCACCAGGATCTTGATATCCCGGGTGTCGTCAATGGCAATCTCCTCTGGCGGCATGCTCCCGTGGATAAGACCGCTGCGGGGCTTCAGCCCCTCCAGCAGCCGTACCTGGGAGTCGGAGCGCTCGTAGATGCTGTCATCAGGATAAAGTTCCCGGAGGGCGGAGGTGATCTCCGGCAGGTGGTGCTCAGCCCCGGCGCTGAGAACCTCCAGCACCAGAAAATTGTTGTAGCGGTCAATGACCAGCCCCGGAAGGCCGTCGGCCTCGGCGTTCACCAGGCGGCAGGCGGTGGTGCCGGTTTCCGTCAGCAGATCCTCCCGGAGGGCGGCGGCAGATCGGATGCGGCGGAGGAAGAAGTCCCGGTCAATGTTCTCATCCTCCCTGAAGGTCCAGATCCGGCACCGGATCTGGGAGGATGGGGACCAGGATCCCCGGGCCAGGAACCGGCCGTCACTGTCCCGGATCTCCACGTCCCCGCCGGGGGCCGGATCGCCGGCGACCTCACCCACGGCTCCGGAGAAGATCCAGGGATGGAGTCTCTGAATTGATTTGAGCCTGTCAGGCAGTAACTGTACTGATGGCATGGAAGCCTCCTGTGATGGAAAACCTGCCCCCTGGTCGGGGGCTTATGTGCGTGTGCGTGTGTGTGTATGCGTGGCACCTTTCCGGGATCAGATCCGGCAAGGTCCTGACTGTGGGGCTGTGCGCATATGATCCGATGCTGGATCTGAGGCGGCGGACTTTATTTCTCACCCCTCTTGTGCCGGGTGATCTGCGATCGTTTCGCCTGTTTCTGCCGACCCGGCGGACCGTTACCCCTGCTACCGCCGATCCCCGGCAGCTTTCTCCCTGTCCTCCGGCGCCTTCCGGCCGTACCGGTGGTAGATGAGGCTGATCCCCAGGAGGACGGCTCCCGTGGCCAGCAGTGACACCGCCCGTCCCAGATCGCTGTCATAGTTCATGTCCACCAGGAACAGTTTGGCGGAGAACAGTGCGGAGGCGGCCAGGGCCAGGAGCCGGAGCTCCCGGATCCGGAAGCGGAAGCCTGCTGTGAGGATCACGAAGGACGCCAGCACTGCCAGCATGCTCCATGTGTGCGGATTGCAGTTCATGATCTCCCGGGTCAGGAACCACAGCAGCAGGAAGAACTTCAATGCTGAGTAGAGGTATTTGAGCAGGAGGTGCCTTTGGTTCTCAAAGAGCAGCGGTACCGAGACAAAGCTCAATAGCCCCGTAGCCAGAAAGCCGGGCCAGGGGGAGATCTGCGGCTGGTCGCTGATCTCCGCCAGCACAAACCAGGATGCCAGCAGCAGGGCGGAGGTGAGGATCAGGAACCCGCCCCGGGCAGCGGTCCGCTCATGATCAGGTGCCGGGTGCTGTCCGGTGAGGCGGCAGATCCGGCCAACCGGGGAGAGGATGAGCCCCAGCATCAGGATCCCTGCCAGCAGCAGGCACCAGGCGGCTCCGGTCAGAGTGGCAGTCTTGCCGGCATGCAGGGATCCCAGGCAGCAGATCACCCCCAGGAGCAGACCGACTCCGGTGATCCGGCATGCGCCTTCAGGCATGCTCCAGGATCCGGATCCCCGGAGTAGAAGAAGCAGTCCCAGCAGGGCGCCTCCGGCGATGCAGATCTCCTGACCCGCCTCAGTGGAGATGGATCCGGTCCAGTCCATGGTGACGGCGCAGAGGAGCAGGATTACCATCTGAAGGACAGATCCGCCAACGGTCAGGACTGTGGCACCGGCTCCGGGAAGGATCAGCACCTGGCCCGGGGGAACATAAGATGGCCGGGCGGAGATCCAGGAGATGAGGGCGGTCAGGAGCCCCGCAATGGCCGCACCTCCCAGGACGCAGCCGGCAATGGGGTACAGGTGCATCTCCGCGGCCGCAGCGGTGACGGCGGTGATCCCGGAGAGTCCGGCGGCCAGAGTGTGTCCCGGGGACTTCAGCAGCTGCCCGGCACATGCGTGGGCGGCGCCGGGAATAAGCCAGATCCAGAGCCAGGGCAGATCGAAGAAGGCCGGCGCAAAGGCCACGGTGACCAGGGCTGATCCCAGGGCCCGGCCCCTTCCCGGCAGCAGTTCCCCAACGCCAGCGGCAAGGGCGAGCCAGGTGACCAGGACAAAGACTGTCCTCAGGGGATCTCCCCAGGATCCGGTCCAGCCGCTGGCCAGGATCACCGCTGTGGCGGCACCAGCCAGCAGCAGGGCGGCTCCTTTCACCGGGATGCTCCGCTTCAGGGCGCCGAAGAGCCAGACTCCGGCGCACAGGGGATACATGGCCAGGAAACTGTCCACATCCCGGACGAAAAAGCCCCGGGCAATAAGGATCCCCGCCAGGAGGGCCGCCAGACCCTGGTACAGGATCCTGCCCCGGCCTGCTCCCTTTCGGAACTCCCGGGGCGGCCCGGCGAACAGAATGAACAGCATGGCCAGGGTGAACAGGAGCCACAGCAGCCAGTGGGGGAGCAGATCCGGGTTTGCCGGCATCATCACCTTCTGGAGTTCGGCGGTCCGGCTGAGGCTGCCCTCGGTGATGTAGGCCAGGAGGGCTCCGGCAACGGCAGACCAGCAGAGGATGCTGCCCATGGCCCTGAGCTTTGGCGTAAGGGCGGTGGCGGTGACGGCTGCAAGGCCGGCGGCACCGGATCCCGGAGAGGTCTCCCGGAGATCAGCCGGCTGGGATCCGGTCGTGTTTCCGGTCCCATCCTCCGGGGCACCAGGGGAACTTTCCCGGGAAAGCGGCCGGAGTGCTGTGTCTTCGCCGGTTTTCCGGCCCCGGGACAGTAGGAAGGAGGTCAGGGGTGCCAGCAGGCAGCCGGCGGCCAGCAGTCCGGCGGGGGCGCCGTCATGGAATGCCAGGGATCCCAGGAAGGCGGCAAAAAACAGGGTGGCGCCCCAGAGCAGGAGCAGGATCCCGGGGGCAAGGAGGGGATCGTTTCTTAAGGCGGCTCCGTCTTTCCGGTGCCGGAGCAGCAGGATCCCGGCAAAGGGGGCGAGGATCGCCAGGGCAAGGGGCATGACGGGCACGGCAGGGTGCAGATCCCGGAGCAGTCCGCCGGCGGCCAGGGCGGCGAAGAGGACGCCCGCAGCAATGCCTCCGGCCCAGGGCAGGAGTGCCAGGGCGGCAGATCTGACGGCTCCCCTGCTGGGAAGGCGGGGAGCCGGGGCGGAGCTTTCCCCAGAGGATCCGGCGGCGCCAAGGAGCTGGAAGACGCCGCATCCCAGGGTCCCGGATGCCAGGAGGAGCAGGAGCCAGTCGGTGACGTCCTCCCCTCTGAGGGGCAGTCCGGCTACCGGGGCAAAGGACATGATCCCGAGAATGATCGCCAGGATCCCGTGACGGCGGCTGAGCCCGGCACCCAGGGCATGGAAGCATGCGGCCAGGGGCAGCAGCCAGGTCACAAAGGGATCCCTGAGATCCGGTACCCCGAGATCCATCCCCTCCCTCAGGAGCATGCCCAGCAGGCTGTCGCCTCCCAGTGCGGCAGCGGCGGTGTACACCAGGGCGGCACCGGAAACTGCTCCCGCCAGGGGGAAGGAGGCGCCGGCTTCGGAGTCAGAGCCGGAGGAACTGGTGGTGGCGGAGGTGGAGGCGGCGGAGTCCTGGGCTGAGACTGAGTTTGAGGGTAAGGATGATGATAAGGAGGGGGCTGCGGATGATCCGGAAGTGCCGTCAGGGGCGGCGCCTGCCGGGGCAGAGATCCTCCCGGTCCTACGGTGAACCAGATCCTCCAGCAGGCTGAGGATCATGTGGGGCAGGAGCAGCACTGCAGCCAGGATCGGAGGTGCAAGAGAAATGGCGGCAGGGGAGGGCTGCGCCGTGTCCGGCCGGGAGTGGAGAATGGCAGTGAGGAGCCCGGTGCCCAGCAGGCAGTCCAGCAGGACCTCCGCAGTGACCGCAGCCTGAACGGCCAGCACCGCGGTGAAGGTTGCGCGTTTGCCAAAGTCCGGGGCAGCCAGGCGGCAGGTCCGCAGCAGGATCCCTGTTATCAGCAGGGACAAGAGCCCGGCGCACAGGATCTCCGGTGTGTGATCTCCTGTCCGGGGCAGGGCCAGCATGATCAGGAGTAGCAGTGAGGTGCCGGCGGACACGGCCAGATCCGGGAACCGGGGCCGGCGCCAGGAGGCTACGAGCAGGGGGATCTCCGCCGCGGCGGCTGCCATGAAGGCCGCACCGGGACCGGTGATCCCGGATCCTATGCACACAGGCATGCTCACCACGATGCCGATCTGGGCCAGGATCTGGGGCAACACCCCCCGATCCTGCCGGGACATGAGCAGCAGCAGTGCCCAGAGCACCGCCCAGATCGGCCACAGGGCCGGGGGCATGAAGCTGAACTTAAACACAAAGGTGCCGCAGTACAGGGTGGTGTACAGCAGGGTGAAGCCGGTGCCGAAAAGCACATTCCTGACTCCGCTGCCGCCCCGGATCCCCGGAAGGATCATCAGAGCCGACAGCAGCAGCATGAGGGCAAACCGGCCGCCGCTGCCAAAGCTCCAGTTCAGACTGCTGGCGGCCATGATGAGGCCGGCGGCCAGAAACACCGCAGCGAAAATGCCGGACAGCATTTTGCCGGTGAGAGACTCGAAGGTGAGACCCCGGGATGAGGGGGCCGGGGCGGGTGTCAGTTCAGGGATCGGGGCAGAGGCAGGGCCGGTGGCAGCGGCGGCGGGAACTGTCCCGGCAGCGGGAGAAAACCCGTTGGCCAAGCTGCTCTGGAAGTTTTCCGGCACGGGGCCGGCGGTCTGAGCCGGAGTTGCGGTGATCTCCGGCTGCGCACCGGGGAGGGGCCCGGTGCTGGCGCCGGTGACCGGAGCGGCCGGCAGTGGATCGGCCGCTGTTTCCGGAACTGATCTAGGGATAGCTTTCACGGATGCCGGGGAAACTGCCGGGGCGGGGGCAGATGGGATCCGGCCTGATGCGGCCAGATCGGCGATCATCCGCCTGATCTCGCCTTCTCCGGACTTGCCAATGAGATAGCTGTCAATGGCGCCCCTCAATTGCAGGATCCCCTCCCGGAAGGAGACCGGGTTCCGGCTGCCGGGGGCGCAGGGTGTCTGTGCCATCTCCGGACTCCCGGCGGCAGTCTGATCCCCGGCTCTGCTGTCACCCGGGAGATGATCCGGATATCCGGCCCGGTTTTGGTCTCCGGGGCCGGTGTCCGTGCCCGCTGATCTGTTCATGCTTGCTTTGCTCTTCTGATCCTGTGTGTTCCGGCAGGGGAATGTACTTCCCGGAGGATCTCCTGCCGGTCTCCTGCCGGAGGGAGGCAACGCACCTGCCGGTGACCTGCCGGTGGGATCCTACCACACCGGGGGTGATCTGTGGCAGGCTCCGGATCGTTTGGTGTAAAATGACATGAGTCACATATTGCGGAGCCGCTGCACCCCGGAGACGGCAGGCGGCAGGGCCGCCCCGGATCTGTCCGGGGCGGCCCTGCCAGAATGAGTGTTCCGGCGGAGCATTTTCAGGGAGTTATTCTATGTTCAAACTTTTCACCTCTGAGTCGGTGTCTGAGGGTCATCCTGACAAGATCGCCGATCAGATCTCCGACGCCGTGCTGGATGAGATCCTGCAGCAGGACACCGCCGCCCGAGTTGCCTGTGAGACCTTCTGCAAGACCGGCATGGTGCTGGTGGGAGGAGAGATCACCACCACCGCTTGGGTGGACATTGAGGAGGTGGTGCGCCGCACCGTCCGGGATATCGGCTACATTGACTCTGACATGGGCTTTGACGCCAATTCCTGCGCTGTGCTCAGTGCCATCGGCAAGCAGTCCCCGGATATCAGCCAGGGTGTCATCCGCAGCGCCCCTGAGGAGCAGGGGGCCGGCGATCAGGGTCTGATGTTCGGCTATGCCACCAATGAGACCGACGTGCTGATGCCCGCGCCCATCACCTATGCCCACCGGCTCATGCGCCGTCAGGCTGAGGTCCGGAAAAACGGCACCTTGTCCTGGCTGCGTCCCGATGCCAAGAGCCAGGTCACCTTCATTTATGATGATGACGGCCGGATCCTGGGAGTGGACACTGTGGTGCTGTCCACCCAGCACCGGGCGGACATCACCCAGAAGCAGGTGGAGGAGGCAGTGATGGAGGAGATCATCAAGCCGGTGCTCCCCGCCAAATGGCTGACTCAGCGTACCAAGTACTTCATTAATCCCACCGGGCGCTTTGTGATCGGCGGACCCATGGGCGACTGCGGTCTCACCGGACGCAAGATCATTGTGGACACCTATGGTGGCTATGCCCGCCATGGTGGCGGCGCCTTCTCCGGCAAGGATCCCACCAAGGTTGACCGTTCGGCCGCCTATGCTGCCCGGTATGTGGCCAAGAACATTGTGGCCGCAGGCCTGGCCGATCGCTGCGAGATCCAGATCTCCTATGCCATCGGTGTGGCTGAGCCCACATCCGTCCGCATTGACACCTTCGGCACCGGCAAGGTGTCTGAGGAGCGGCTTCTGGAGGTGGTGCGCCGGAACTTTGATCTCCGGCCTTATGGGATCATCCGGATGCTGGATCTGAAGCGTCCTATCTACAAGCCCACGGCTGCTTATGGCCATTTCGGCCGGGTGGAGTTCCCCTGGGAGTTCACTAACAAGGCGGAGATGCTGAAGGAAGCGGTGAAGTGACCGGGTGACGGTTCTGATGATCCTGAAAAGGATCTGAACACTGGCCGGGACAGGATCCCGGCGTGGGTATGAAATGGGGGACTTGGGTCCCTCTTTTTGTTTGTCACTGCGGGATAGAGGCCTTTTTTGGTGTCACGTCTACATTTTTGACTCAGACTGTTGTATCACACCCCCTGTGATGATAATTTGTGCCCGGCATCTTTTGTCTTTTGGCGGTTCATCTATGCTCAAACAGTGCCTTGCTGCCTTGGTTCTTTCCCTTGCATCCCTGATCTGGCTGTCTCCAGCCCTGGCTGAGACTATGGACAGTTTCGCCTGTCTCCTTGCCATGCACGAGAAGCGTGTGGAGCACAGTGCGGAAAACAGTTGCCGGGTGGCCATTGTGGAAGAGCAGGATCTGATGGTGTACATGATTGGTCAGGAGTACATCAACCTGGGGCAGTTTGACAAGGCTTATGCCTTTTACCAGAGTTACCTGGGATCCGGGTACCACGAAGGCGCCATGATCGGCAAATGGACCATGGATCGGTTTATTTTGGGCAACCGCACTGATTTTGAGCCCAATTTCAAGAGAGATCCTTTTTTGAAGAAACTTCTCCGGGAGGCTGCCAGCAGGGGAGATACCATGGCTGCCTATGTCCTTAGAGGCTATACCTCCCGGACCATGACCCGGATCAAGACCATGGCCTTGGATGACGGCAATCTTTACGCTTCCCTTCACTACATCTTCTTCTCCGAGGAGCCTATCAAGGAAAAGTACGACCTCATCAAGGCGGTGTACAAGACCGGCTCCCCCATGGGAAAGGTGGTTTACTCCATATACAGCGCAGCTGTGAAGAACAAGGACGGACAGTCTGATGATCTGAAGGAAGCGCTGGAGCTGGCACGCAGTGCCCATGCCCAGGGCAGTCAGTGTGCCCTGCTTCCCTTAAGTATTTTCTATCAGCTGGGCAAGGTGGTGAACAAGGATGTGAAGGAAGCATCCAAACTGTTTTCCCTGGCGAAGAAGGAATGCTGGTATGCCGAAAAGAATTCGGATGTGGCCTGGCGTTAGGTGTTTGGTTTTAGAGGAATGAAATTTCTATGATGCTGCAGCAGTCTTATTCCAATCTGGCCCGTTTCGGCTTTTATGTGGACAAAACCGAGCAGATATACAATCTCATCCGCTCCCGTTGCACCCTGCTGGTCCGTCCCCGGAAATTCGGCAAGAGCCTGCTCCTGTCCACTCTGAAGGAACTGTTTGAGGGACACCGGGAACTGTTCACCAACACCTTCATTGGCCGGTCAGACTATGATTTCAAGCCCTACACGGTGCTTACCTTCAACTTTCACTTTGATGTCACCAGCGCCTCTGAACTGGCGCTGATCCTGAAGGAGACGGTGAGGGAGAAGGCCGCCATGTTGGGAGTCTCCATTACCAAGGAGAAGCCCGATGAAATGTTCCAGGAATTGGTGGACGGGATCAAGGGTGAGGTAGTTGTCCTGGTGGACAATTATGATTTTGTCCTGGCAGACAATATCAGCAATCCCGATGTGGAGAAAATCGATCAGGTGTTAAGCCGCTTCATTGCCGTGCTGAACAACCAGGATCGCTTCCGCTTTGTGTTCCTCACCGGCATCAACCATTTTCTCCTGTGTGACGGGGGCTACGGGCAGGTGCTGGACTATGAGGATTACACCAACCGTTCCGAGGTGGCCACCATCTGCGGATTTTCCCAGATGGATCTTGAGATCCACTACATCAACAAGATGATGAACCTGTCCACCATGAACTATGTCAGGGCCCATGGTATCGATCAGCTGATGCAGAGTGGCTTCTCCGGGAGCACATTGTCCCAGATGTACAGTGATTACCTGAGCCAGAAGAAGCAGAATGCCGAGGATCTGATCCGCCTTATCATGAACACCGTTGGCGGCTACAGTTTCTCCAGCAAAAAGACCAACATGGCTTCGGCCGGCTTCATCCTGGACTTCATGCGGGGCAACGGTGCCTTCAACCTGAATTACGATATCCGCTGTGCCCGGGGGTACATTATCCAGAAACTGTGCAGCCCGCTGTTCAATCTGGAGGACTATATTGATCATCCTCTGGATCCGGAGATCAGCTGCGGGCCCCACTACAGTTACAAGCCTCAACTAGGATCCCTGCTGCTGCACAACGGCATTCTCACCCTGAAGGATCTGATCATGGATGAGGACAGTATTCAGTGCGTTCTGAAGGTGCCCAATCTTGAGATCAGGAATTTCTTGGATAAGAGGATGGCGAAGGCAAAGGCAAATTAGACCTTTCGTCGGACATAGATCGGGATCGTAGGGAGCTTTTTTGCAAGAAAGCAGCAATAGCAAATTTGGTAAGAAATGGTCTGAGGAAGAGACTATTCTTACTTTCTTTTACTATTGTAAGATCCCTTTCGGACAAATCTATAGCACCAATCCAAAGATCATTCGTCTGGCTAACTTACTGGGTAGAACTCCCGGTTCAGTGGCCATTAAAATGGGCAATTTAGCCCATTTCGATCCTGAACTAAAGAAGCGCAATATCAAAGGCTTCCAAAATGCAAGCAAAACTGATGCTATTATTGTAGAACGGTTTTGTTGCAATTGGGAAGAACTTACCTATCAAGCGAATTTGATCGAGAAAGGCTTTCTTGCATCGGCTGAAGGGTCATTGCCGGTTGAGATTGAGCCATCCTCTGATGACTTCTCACTTCTGGATGAATTATCTTCCTTTCTCCCAGGTGAAATCAAACTGCAAATAACCCGTACCCGGGTAAACCAGGATTTCTTCCGTAGGGCGGTGCTGGCTTCCTATCAGAACAAGTGTTGCCTAACCGGCATTAATTACCCTGAATTGCTCGTGGCAAGCCACATTAAACCTTGGAAAGATTGCGATCCGCAAACTGAAAGAACCAATCCCTGTAACGGACTTTGTCTTAATGCTCTCCATGATAAAGCTTTTGATCGGGGGCTGATCACGGTGCTTCCTGATTTTACGGTCAGGTTATCCTCAAAGTTGGCATCAGAATATGATAAGGTTCATTTATCATGGCTTCTTCAGTGTGATCGGAAGAAAATTGAGCTGCCGGAAAAGTTCATTCCAAGCCGTGACTTTCTGGAATATCACAATGATGTGATTTTTGTTCCCTAGTTCTTTCTCCCCGTTTTGTTCTCTTTTTCGTCCTCGTTCTTTATTCTATTTCAAGTTCTTTTTTCCTTTTTGGGGCTCCGCTTATGGTATTATTATCGATAATACCCTAGAAGATCTAGCGTCATCTTTTTGTTGTAATTTTTTCACGAAAGTTTGGCCCTGTTTAATATGTTTACGCCACAACGAGCCAGCGAGCCTGGTATCGCTTCAGCACCGGGGCTTTCATTTGTCTTTTTGGCCTTTATTTGTCTTTTTGGCTTTTCAGCACAGCACAGTATTTTCCTAAAAAGGCTATGCCGTAAGAGATCACATCCTGACAACCTTCCCGTTTCAGTTTGGTGTCGTACTGTTTGGTTATGATCTGCTCCAGCCCCTGGAGGCAGGCTCTGTTCATGGAGGACAGGTTCTTGTCTTCCGTCTTTTTGAATTCGATAATTACTCCAAGATGATGCTGGTGATCCGTGATCAGGATGTCTGAGTAGCCGTCGCCGCTTTCGGCATTAGAGCTGATGTCTATGAATTCCCGGTTGCGGTTTTTGAGTGCAGTGCCCAGGATCCCCAGAACAAAGCCATGGTAAAAACTTTCATCGGAGGTGTCCCGGAAACTGAGTTCGGCAAAGTCCTCTGAGCCCACTATGATCCCTTTGGTGTGTTCTGTCATTTCTTTCCTTTGGGTCTGTCTTTGAGCATCAACTCCTGACGCCAGGCCGCTGCTGCGAGCCTGTTCCAGATCCCAGGAGGCGTTTTTCTACTTCGGCCTATGCCTATGCTTCTGTCTCTGCCAAATTTGTATCCTTGGTCACGGACCGTTTGTCCAGCATTCAGCCTGGCAGTTTGAAGTCAAAGTAGATATCTTCCGGTGCCGTAACTTCCATGGGGATGTGGAAAAGATGTGCGCCATTGGGCTTTTTAGAACCTTCCACATATTTCATATGCCCTTTGCCGATGTAGGTAAAGGGCAGGGTGATCCCCCCTTCATCTTTCACCTTCCGGACAAAGATATGGATCTCCCGGCTTTCTTTCAACTTCCGCAGATCATTGTCGCTGATATGGGCCTCTGATTCCCATTGGAAAGTGTTCTCATCCAGATACCCATCAGCATATTTCAGGTTGTCATCTGTACTGTCGGACTTGATGACGGTGACATAGGCGTAAACCCTGTCATCATAGAACTTGGTGCCTTTCATAATGTCCCGGGGATTTTTCAACAGCAGTTGCTGAACCTGCTCCTTACGGTATTTGGACCAGAGGTGGAAGATTGCCTCTGATCTGCTGGCGTCGAAGTCAAAGTCCACCGCGTATTTGCCCAGGCCATATTCCAGGAGATCTTGGAGGAAGTCCACAAAGTCCAGATCCAGGGTGAGGTTGTTGAAAGAAAGGATTTCCCCCTTAAGGGTGAAGAACCCGCTTTCCAGGAGAAGTTGCCGGGCGTGCTTATATTGATCTTCTCTGAAACGGGGCGTGTTGTTGGTGATGTGACTTGCGATCTTGTCCAGGGTGGCATTGCCGGCGGCTTTCAGCAGTGCCTGAATGATCAAGTATTCCTCTGGGCGCACAATTGGCAGCATTGCGGATACATGATCGATGAATGCTTCCTGGCGTTCACTGAAGGAAGGCAGATCACTTTCGCCAACGGCCTTTAGAAAGCCCAGATAGGAGGTGTTTTTGCGCCCGTTGAGCCGGGATTGCATAAACCGGATGAGATCTGGGGCGCAGTCATTGTTCAGATAATCTCTAATTCCCTACCACGATTATAACTTATCTCCCGCTACCCTCCTCCTTCCCCCTCGATTTTCCTGTCTCAACCTAACTTTTCTCAAAATAATCCTTGATTTATTCGCTGACGATATGCTATGATTAAGTTACTTTATTGATAACTTTGTCGGGATTATCATGGTCAGCATATCCTACCGTAACAACGCCTCAGGAACCCTTGTGGGAGTATGGCCCGGCTCCACTGAGTACCGGGACGGCAAGCCCCGGAAAGTTGGCCAGATATACCTTGGAAAAGTTATCAACCGGGAGCGGAACATCTTCTGGAACCGGCGCCAGGGTTACATAGCCTTCGACCCGGCAACCCTGTCCTTCACTACTCTCAGCAGGGAGGATGTTCCTTTCGGACTCGACGAGCCGGACGGTGCCAGGAGGAGAACTCCGGTGCTTGTGGACTTCGGGGACTCGTACTTCTTGAACAACTACCTTGCACTGACCGGTTACTGCCAGGTCATTGACCAGATCACAGTGGTCAACCGAGATACCCTGTATGCGATGCTCCACTACTACATTCTCGAGGATCGGGCAAACAGCTAGGCCTGCACCTGGTATCAGCACAACTACGCCTCCTACCTCTATCCTCATGCCAACATCTACAGTCAGCGTGTGAGTGATCTGCTTGCCACTCTTGGCACCCCGGAGCAGAAGAGGGCTTTTCTTCTTGCCCACATTGAGTACGTGCTCTCCTCAACGGACAGGGACGTTTCCGTTCTCATAGACAGCACTGGAATGCCCAACAAATGCGGACTTTCAATCACCCGCTACAGCAATCACGAAGGCGATGTGAACATCGAGTTCAGGATGATTGCCTTGGTCCAGCGGTCCACCGGACTCCCGCTGTTCTATGAGATCATCCCGGGAAATGTGGTGGATATCTCCACCACAACCAGGATCATGAAACTTGCGGAAGAGTACAACTGCAAGGTCTCCTATGCCATCGGGGATGCGGGCTACTGCTGTCCTTCAACCATGGAAAAACTGATCCTGTCCGGGATCGATTTCATGACCCGCCTGAACCCGACTTACGAGAACTTCAAAACCATCCTGGCTGAGCATTTTGATGAGTTGAACAGCGCCGACAACACCATCCGGTTCAAGAACCGCCTGGTCAGTGTAGTAAAAGGTTCCCAAATTGTAGGACTATAAGCCTTACCATGGAGCGAAGTAGATCA
>ERZ842401.3578-NODE-3578-length-19105-cov-13.223255_pt1 | contig 19105 bp, 13 predicted proteins | sample MGYA00521270_ERZ842401 | MGnify/ENA primary metagenome ERZ842401 (study PRJEB31892, sample SAMEA3878208) | bioreactor metagenome | biome: Moose rumen | place: Sweden | collected 2011-10 | study: EMG produced TPA metagenomics assembly of the PRJEB12797 data set... | reverse complement strand
ACCATGAAAAATTTCGGCGCGTCGGCTCCCGCAAAAGTCCTCTTTAAAAAATTTGGTTTTACGAAAGAAAATGTTGCCGCCGTCATGAAGTCCGTTATAGAAAAATTGTAAGCAACTCTCTCGAAAAATTTTTCAGCCGTGCAAGAAAAAATCTGCGCGGATATTTACAAATTTCGGTTGGCAAAAATATATCGGGCTTGACGGGCGCAACCGTCACCATGAAAAATTTCGGCGCGTCGGCTCCCGCAAAAGTCCTCTTTAAAAAATTTGGTTTTACGAAAGAAAATGTTGCCGCCGTCATGAAGTCCGTTATAGAAAAATTGTAAGCAACTCTCTCGAAAAATTTTTCAGCCGTGCAAGAAAAAATCTGCGCGGATATTTACAAATTGATTGCAAAATTTAAGTCGAACCTTCAAAAGGAGGCTCGGCTTTTTTCTTGACTTTAAAAAGATTTTGCATTAACCTTGAAAAAATTTTTCGGGTGGTTGTTATGGAAGTGACGAAAATTCTCCGCGAGGAAATTAATTCGGGTAAACACATTATCGGCGCAGTTGTCGGTTCGGGAATAACGGCGCGACTCGCGGCGGCGGGCGGCGCAGATATTTTGCTTGTCTTGAGCGCGGGCAAATATCGAATTATGGGGCGCAGTTCTTTCAGCAGTTATTTTTGTTTTGACAACAACAACGCCCAAGTTATGGATTTTGGCAAGCGCGAAATTTTTCCAGTCGTCCGAAATGTGCCGTTGCTTTTCGGGCTTATGGCTACCGATCCGACAATTCATCTTTACGATTTTTTGAAGGAGATTAAAGCGGCGGGCTTTGCCGGTATCGTGAATTTCCCGACAGTCGCACTCATTGACGGAAAATTTCGCGAGGCTCTCGAAGAAGAAGGCACAACTTACGACAGAGAAATTGCCGCGATTAAACTCGCCAATCATCTAAATTTGTTCACAATGGCTTTCGTCACGAACGAAGAAGAAACTCGACAAATGCTCCGTGCGGGTGCCAATGTCATTTGCGTTCATCTCGGCTTGACAAGAGGCGGCTTTCTCGGCGCGAAAAAATATATTTCAATCGACGACGCCAAAAATTCCGCCAAGAAAATTTTTGATGTCTGTAAAAATCTCAAGCCCGAAGTTTTACGGATGATTTATGCCGGTCCTGCCAACACCCTCGCCGACATGAAATATCTTTTTTTCAATACCGATTGTCAAGGTTATATCGGCGGCTCGACTTTCGACAGAATTCCGATTGAACGGGCGGTCTTCGACACAGTCAAAACTTTCAAGCGCGGCAGTGAACATCCCGAAGAAATTTCTCGACAGTCCGAAAAAATTTCGACGGAATTTGTTCGACGATATATCGCGGAACATTTTCTTGAAAAGATAAGTTTTGCCGAACTCGCCGCCGCCGCCAATATTTCCCGATCCTATTTAAGCAAAAGATTCAAGGAGGAAGTCGGAATAAGTTTCAGCGAATATCTTTTGAGTTTTCGACTCAATGAGGCAAAAAAAATTTTGGAGACCGAAAAAAATATTTCGTGCAAAGAAGCGGCGTTGCGGGCGGGCTATACAGACTACGTGCAGTTCACCAAGATGTTTAAAAAGTTTGTCGGAGAATCTCCGAGCAATTATCAAAAAAAATTTACTTGTGTATAAGTCAACTTTTACGACTTAAACACAAGCTTTTTTTAAAATTAAATTCTTGAACACAACGGGAAAATTTTTCGCGCCATTTATTTTTCCTCTGCGAACGATTAAAATTTTTTCACAGGAAAATTTTTCGGAACGGAGGGAAAAATTTTGAAGACGATAGCAGTAGCGGGCACTTTCGACACAAAGGGCAGAGAATTTGCTTATGTCAAAGGGCTCCTTGAAGAATTGGGCGTGCGCCCGTTCATGATTCATACGGGCGTTTTCGAGCCTGCTTTTCCTGCGGACGTGACCAACGCGGAAATCGCCGCCGCCGTCGGGCAGGACATCAAGGCGATTGTCGAACGCAAAGATCGTGCTCTTGCCACAGAAACTTTGTCGAAGGGAATGGAAAAACTTGTTCCCGAACTTTACGCGCAGGGAAAATTCGACGGGATAATTTCTTTCGGCGGCTCCGGCGGAACTTCGCTTGTCACTCCCGCCATGCGTGCCCTGCCAATCGGCGTCCCGAAAGTTATGGTCTCGACAATGGCTTCCGGAAATGTTTCGCAATACGTCGGTACAAGTGATATTGTTATGATGCCTTCGATTGTCGACGTGGCGGGGCTCAACAAAATTTCCAAAATGATTTTCTCAAATGCCGTGCTTGCGATTGTCGGCATGGTAAATCTGCGCGGAAATCTGAAGGAAGATAATTCGGAGGCTAAGCCGTTAATCGCGGCGTCAATGTTCGGAGTAACAACGCCTTGCGTCGATAAAGCAAAAGATTATCTGGAACAGCACGGCTATGAAGTTTTGGTTTTTCATGCAACGGGCACGGGCGGCAAAACTATGGACGCGCTGATTAACGCGGGCTTTTTCGCGGGCGTTTTGGATTTGACAACAACCGAATGGGCAGATGAAGTTGTCGGCGGAGTTTTGGCGGCAGGAAAAAATCGTTGCGAGGCGGCGATTAGTAAAAAAATCCCGCAAGTTGTTTCCGTCGGCGCGTGCGACATGGTTAATTTCGGACCGATTGACACCGTCCCAAAAGAATTTTCCGGGCGCAACCTTTACAAACACAATCCCACAGTTACGCTTATGAGAACGACCGTTCAGGAAAATAAAATTATCGGCGAAAAGCTCGCGTCGAAATGGAATGCCGCGCAGGTTCCGATGACTTTACTTCTTCCGAAAAAGGGCGTCTCAATGATTGACGCGGACGGGCAACCTTTCAACGGCGTTGAAGAGCGCAAAACTCTTTTCGAGACTTTAAAGAAAAACATCAACAATGAACTCGTCGAGATTCGCGAACTTGACAACAACATTAACGACACGGACTTTGCATTGACGGCGGCTAAACGCCTTGTCGAATTGATTGAGCGCAAATAATTTTTGGGAGGGCTTATAATGGAAAAGTATTTGAGCATGGTAACGCCCGATGACGTTGAAACCCAGATTTTGGATTGGGGCGTTTTTCAATGGCTGAGCGAGCCGCGTGTTACGGGCGTAGAAAAAATGGTTGTGGGAATCGGCACGGTTAAGCCCGGCAAGGGACATGTTCGCCACAATCATCCCGACAGCCAAGAATTCATTTATTTCCTCAAAGGCAAGGCACTTCAAACAATCGAGCGTCCCGACGGCTTGCAGGAAAAGGAACTTCATCCCGGCGATTTAATTTCCATTCCGCAAGGAGCTTATCACTCCACAATTAATGTCGGCGACGAAGATTTGGTTTTCCTTTGCTGTTATCTCAACGCGGGAGCAGAACGCGCCGTTGCCGATACCGCATTGGAGATTTTGCCGCCGAAAAATAATTGGAAATAATTTTGGAGGTTGATTTAAATGTTGAAGAAGACCAGATCGGAGATTATGGCTGACTTTCGTGCGCAGGTAGCGGCGGGAAAAATTCTCGTCGGTGTCGGAGCAGGCACGGGCATTACCGCCAAATGCAGCGAAAAAGCGAATGTTGACATGCTGATTATTTACAATTCGGGACGTTTTCGTATGGCGGGACGCGGTTCGTTGTCGGGGCTCCTCGCTTACGGCGACGCGAACAAAATCGTCCAAGAAATGGGACAGGAAGTTTTGCCGATTGTTAAAAAGACTCCCGTACTCGCGGGCGTTTGCGGAACGGATCCTTTCCGCGTCATGGAAATTTTCCTTAAGCAACTCAAAGAGCAGGGATTTAACGGCGTTCAAAATTTCCCGACCGTCGGACTTATCGACGGAAAATTCCGCGCCAATCTCGAAGAAACGGGCATGGGCTACGGACTTGAAGTCGATATGATTCGTGAAGCGCATAAACTCGACATGCTTACTTGCCCTTACGTTTTTGATCCCGAACAGGGAAAAGCTATGGCGGAAGCGGGAGCCGATATTCTCGTAGCACATTGCGGCTTGACTACCAAAGGATCTATCGGTGCCGAAACTGCTTTGACGCTTGATGATTGTTGCGAAAAAATTCGCGAGATCATAAAAGCGGGACGCGAAGTCAATCCCGACATCATGGTAATTTGTCACGGCGGTCCCATTGCCGACCCCGAAGATGCGGCTTACGTCATAAAACATGTGCCCGAAATTGACGGATTCTTCGGCGCGTCCTCAATCGAGCGTCTTGCCTCCGAACGCGGCATGACTGCTCAAGCGGCGGCGTTCAAAGCCATTACAAAGTAAAAACTTCCTCAATAAAATTTTATCCTTCGCCAAAAAATTTGCGGCGGAGGATTTTTTTTGTTATCATGTGAAAAATTTTTTACAGAATTCGGAGACAAAACATGACAGACGTACAAAATCAGCCCGACAAGCGCGGGATAAAAATAAAAAAAACAGGCGTCACGAAAGTACACCTGCCGTTTTTAATTTCGGACGGAGAAAAAATTCAACCGGTCACCGCGCAGATTCAATTCACGGTATCGCTCGATAAAAATCTGCGCGGAACGCACATGAGCCGCCTTGCAGAAATTTTGACGGATTGGACAAGCCGCCCGATTAAAATTCCCGACGTTGAAAAAATTTTGCTCGACGCATTGGAAAAACTTTCAACAGATTTCGCAACGATAACAATCGCTTTTAAATTTTTTGTGGAAAAACTTTCGCCCGTGTCGGAAAAAAAATCTCTGTCGGCTGTCGACTGCGAATTTATCGGTGAACTCACTCGCGGCGGGCGCATGAATTTTACTCTGGGTTTAATTGTGCCGTTCACTTCGCTTTGTCCGTGCAGTAAGGAAATTTCGGAATTCGGGGCGCACAATCAACGCTCCGTCTGCCGCGTGAAATTGTCCTTCAAAGACTTTGAAAACATTTCGATAGAAAAATTTGTTCGGCTTATCGAGGCGCAGGGCTCGGCAGAAATTTTCCCGTTGCTTAAGCGCGAAGATGAAAAATTTGTAACCGAAGCCGCTTATAAAAATCCAAAATTTGTCGAAGACATTTTGCGAGACATTGTAATTTCTCTGCGCGGCGAAAAAAATTTATCGGCGTTCGCCGTCGAGTGCGAGAACTTTGAATCAATTCACAATCACAACGCCTTTGCAAGTCACGAAGAAAAAATTTCAAGTGACGCCTGATGGAGGAATTTTTATGGCGAAAAATATATTGTATGTTGAAAAACCGGAGCTGTGGAAAAAAAATTTTGCTACAAAAAGATTTTCAGACGATAAACTTGAAGTTAAAGTTATTGAACACGGAATAGTTTTGCCTGCTCGCAAAATCGAAGTGGGCTACGCGGGCGGCGTCTGCGACAACGATTTTAATTTCATTGCAGGTTACACGAGAAATTATGCTGACGGAAAAGCGCAGGAAACAAAAGGCGGCGGCAGATGGTGTTGCCTTCAATCTTCTTACAGTGTCGAACGAGAAAAATTTTTTCAGCTTGATGAAGATGTACTTTTCGGCGGAACATTGATGGGGCATTTCGGACATTTCATAATGGAATGCTGGAGCCGCTTGTGGTATGTCATTCAAAATCCCGAATTGAAATCGAAAATTTTATTTATCGTAACCGCCAAAGGTTATCACAAGTTTTTTGATGAATTCTTCCGATTGATGGGGATTGAAGCCGAAAGAATAATTTACGTAAAACAACCGATGCAATGTCGGTCGGTTATTGTGCCCGACCAAGCGCAATATTCCTCAATGACTTTCATGGATGAATTTTTAATTCCCTATCGAAAAATAAAATCGCGAATAACGCCCGGCAATCATAAAAAATTATATTTGACGCGCACAAATTTTGACGAACAGTTTATAACTCGCATGAATTCAGGCGAAAAAAACATTCCCGTGCAGGGACATTGTTTCAACGAAAAATATTTCGAGGATTTTTTTTCTGCGCGAGGTTACGAAATTGTTTCTATGGAGAAATTAAGTCTTGAAGATCAAATTTCTTTGATCATGGGCGCGGAGGAAATAGTTACCACACTTGGCACTTTGTCGAATTGGGCGATATTCGCCAAGCCGAATTTAAAACTGATTGTGCTTAATCGCACGAGTGAACCTTTACATTTCCAGTTTTTGGTTAATGCGGCAACAAATCTTTCCGATTTTTACGTTGTTGACATCGGGAAAAGTTTTATGTACGCCGAACACTACAGCAGCGCATGTGTGCTCGGCTCGACCAAGTATTGGAAAAAATTTGTGGCGGATTATTTCGGCGAACAAATCGAAGAAGACGACGACAATCCTTATCTTGAAGAGACAATAGATAAATACGTAGATTTTTGGAGCAAAATATATCCGCAACCGCAATATGCCGAGCATTGGATTAGTTCTTTGAAAAATATGTGCCATAAAATCGTTGCATTGGAGTCGAGAATAATCAAAAGGCGTCCGCTCCTTCGATACATGACGCATGTGAGCAAAGAAGGCTGGAGCTCGTGGAAGGTTGAGAGTCAGTTAAGCAATTTGCTCGAACAAAATGATCTTCAGGCGATAAAAATAAATTTCGTGATGCATAAAGTGTATTACGCGGTTTATTTCAACGAAACTTGGTCGGAAGAAGTCATTTCGCCGAACATTGCGGGCACTACGGGGCAAGAAAAATCAATCACTGGAATAAAAATGCGCCTCGACGAAGAAGGCGCAAAAAAATTCGATATTCTCTATCGCGTTCATAAATTCGACGGCGAATGGACTGTTTGGGCAAAAAACGACGAAGAACTTCTTTCAAACGGACAAAAACTCAACGCCATTCAAATAAAGTTGGAATCTAAACCCCAAGAACTTTCTCCATCTCCGAAATAATTTCGTCCGGCTTAAGTTTCGGCGGCTCCAATGTCTCATTTACCGCACGATCAAAGTTGCACAGCGCGGAATACAAACAATATTTGCAAGCGTCGTCGTCCGCTGAAACTTTCGCGGGCTTGACTTCAATATTTCCGCTCAAAATCTTTTCCGCCGTCTTTTCCAAAATTTTTTCCGCGTATTTGATGATTGTTTGAAAATCTGCGCGGCTTACAAGGCTTTTTTTATCAAAATTAACAAAATCGCCCGTCTTATCGACGGCATTTTTTATTTCTTCGTCAATCCGAATCAAGCCCGGCATTTTTAATTCATTTTTCGCCTCGCCTGTCGCTTCGGAGTCATTTCGCCCTTTTTTGCTCGGAATTTTTAAAAGACAATACAACATCGCCCCAACTTCGCGCCCGTCAACTTCGGGAACTTTTTTTATTGCCTCACCAAGATAAATCAACAGTTGAAGGCTCAATCCGCTTAAAATTTTCCGCAAACTTATCGAAACCGAGCCCGTTTTGTAGTCAATTATCAAAAAATATCGCCCGTCGCCGCTCAAATCGATTCTGTCAATCCGTCCGCTCAAATTTATCTCAACGTCCGAGATTTTTTTGTCGTCATGAAAGTTTTTTTCAAAGATTTGCGGATGAAATTCGCTTATCTCGTCTAATTTTATCAATCGCGTCAAAGATTCTACTGCAACTTTTTTTATTCGCTCCCGCCGATGCTCCAAAGTTTTCGTGCTAAGCAAAATCTTGTTGTGAACTCGCGGCGTCAATTCCGCTACGATTTTTTCAACGCGGCTGTTCAACTCAACCGCATTCACCGAAGTCCATTCCCGATTTTCCTTTTGCAACTCGCGACCAAAATTACTCATGACTGCATGAAGAATATCGCCAATGTCGGGTGTCAAAATCTTGTATTCGACGCGCTCCGCCAAGTTTAAGCCGTATTTCGCAAAATATCTGAACGGACAGCCGTTAAAACTCTCAAATCGCGTGATGTCGGCTTTAATTTTTTTGTTCGGCGCGTAAAGTCTCTTAGCCGTCGCCTCCGATAAGCTTTTTTCTCCGGAAATAAAAATTTCACTGCCCAAATTCTGTAAAACGTCCAATTCAACCTTTTCCGTCGCCACAAACGGGAAAATCAAGCGAATTTTCTTCAATAACGGCGATTCCGACAGCTTTTCGCCGTTTAAATCCGCCGTCGAATAGGAAATTTGTAAAATCTCCCGCGCCTCCGTCATGCCGCGATAGATTAAAAATTTTTCCGCCAAAGAATTCTCTTTTCCGCCCAACGATATTTCCAAGCCAGACTCGTTCAGCCGCAATCTCTCCGCGTCGCTGAATAAATTCTTTTCTCCCACCCTGCGCGGGAAATTTTTTTCGTCAAAGCCCAAAATAAATATCACTCGCGAATTTTGTAGCGAATTTTGATCGAATTGCGCAACCGTGACTTCGTCCAAGCCCGGCGGTATCAGCGACATTTCCAACGAATCAAGCCCTTCGCCGATTATAGATTCAAATTCCGCCCGATTTATCTCCTCTTCGCCCAGCGCGTCAACAATTTGTTCAAATAAATTTATCACGTCGTCCCAAATCTTCAAATGCTCCCGCGATAACTCCAAATTCCCGCGTATTTCCTCTGAAATTGACCATTCCGACAGCTTTTCGGGCACTTTCAGCCCCTCCAACAGCTTAAAAAGCGCGGTTGTCAGAGAAATTACTTCGCGATTGGCATTTTTTATCAGTTCGGAAAAATTTATCAGCGGTGCAACCGCTTTTTTCCTAATCGCATTGATTTTTTCCAGATTTTCAAGCTCTGCCGCGTTCGGTTCGCAAAAAGGTTCGTCCAAAGACTTCACACGCAAATAATCCCAGTCTCTTTGCCAATTCGCCGCGCCTTTTATCCCGAATTCAATTACATAATTCTCCAATAAGTCGACTTCTTCCGCCGTTACGTCGAAAAATCCCGTTTTTAAACAGCGAAATACCGATTCTTTTCGCCAGCCGCGCAGAATTTCCAACGCCGAACGAATTAATTCCGCCAAAGGATGATGCGCCGCCGCTTTTTTCATGTCGACAAAGTAAGGTATCGCGTGCAACTCGAAAATCGGCTTTATCAACGAAAAATATCTGTCGTCCCGCGCCAAAACTCCGATTTCGCGCAGACGATAATCTTTTTTTACCAATTTCAATATCTCTCGCGCTGCAAATTCGACTTCTGCCCGCCGATTTACCGCCTCAACGATTTTTAAGCCCGCCGCGCCCTCAAAATTCTTCGGAGCGTAGTCAAAAAGCCGCTGTTCCAAAATTTTCAGCGGTTCATGTTCAAATCTGCGCGGATTTTCAAGGGAAATAACCTTAAATTCAACGCCGAGTTCAGCCGCAACCTTTTTCAACGTCAAAAAAGTTTTGTAAGAGCGATTGAATATGCCGACTTCAGAAATGTTTTCGCGATTTTTTAAATCTGTGTCCATCGGCAAAGTTATATGAACATTTTTCGCGCAGATAATCAATTTCCGCAAAAAATTTTCTTGTTGCGGGTCGAAAAATATGAATCCGTCAATAAAGATTTCCGCCGCGCCGATTGTCGGCGATTGATCCATGAATTCCGCCGCTCGTTCCAATAAATTTTCGTCATCAGTCAATTTTCCCGCCATTGCCGCCTTAAAATCTTCAATTAAAAGCTCCAAATCGCTGATTTTGTCCTTAAGTTCGGCGTTTTCGACTTTTTCAGCCGCTAAATTCAATTTTTCAGCGTCGATTGAGTAAGTGCGCAGTTCTTTAAACTCGTTCGATAAAATTTCCGAAAATCCGTGTTGTTTTGCGGCTCGAACGAAATATTTTAAATCGCCGACCTTATCGCGACGCAATAAAATTTTTTTCAGCAAAAGTCTCCGCCCGATTTCCGAAATGCGCGGGATTAAATTTCCGCCGATTTCGTCCAGAATTTGCCGCGCAAATCGATTGAAACTGTTCATTCGCGTGTTAAATGCTCCGCCCGTCATCGCCGCAAGCTCCAATTCCGCTCGATATGTTTGATACGCCGGCAATAAGAAAATTATTTCCGTTTTGAGCGGCTCGGTCGACAAAATTTCTTTCGTGCGCCGCAAACACTCGAAAGTTTTGCCAGTTCCCGCCCGTCCGATTATCATTTCTATCATTTGAATCACTCCCGCGCCTATTATACAAAAAATTTCAGATTGTGGTATAATCTCCGCGAAATATTTTTAGGAAGTGATTGTTTTGCTTAAAATTTTCCCCGCGCTCGAAGATTTTCAAGCCTTCGCGCAAAATTCCAACCTAATCGCCGTCTCGGCAGAGATTAATACCGATTTGGATACCCCTGTTTCCATTTTTTATAAGCTCGTCGGCGACGGACGCGGCTTTATCCTTGAATCTGTCGACACTACCCATCAATCTTTCGGCAGATTTTCTTTCATCGGTGCAGATCCTTTCATCGAATTGCAGGTTTTTAAGTCAAAACTCATGATTCGCGACGGCGATTTGATGAAATGCATTGACGGAGAGCCCGTTTCCGCAATAAAAACCTTTATGAACCGCTATAAACCCGCAAATTTCGATAAAAATCTGCCTCTTGCCAACGGCGGCATGGTCGGTTACTTTAATTTTGAAGTCGCCGCCACTTTCGACAGAATTCGCGGGCTCAATCTCGGTGAAGAAGAACTTTTGGGGCAATTTATGATTTGTCGCGTGCTTATCGTCTTGGATTCACTAAAAAATTCTGCGCGTTTGATTTATCTCGCCGACATTAAGGATAAAAATCTGCCCGAATTGTACAAAAATATTTCCGCGCAGATGAATTTCCTTGCCGAAAAGCTCTCCGCACCTCTGAAACTCACCGAATCAGAGAAAATTCCTCACGAACCGATTGATTTTCTTAAAAAATACGGTGAAGCTCCGCCCGAAGTCTTAAACGCGATTGAAAAGGCGAAAGAATACATTTTTGCGGGAGATATTTTCCAAGTCGTGCCTTCAAAGCAGTTTAAAGCCAAAATTTCAAAGCCCGCCTTCCTTTTCTATCGAAAATTGCGCAAAATCAACCCGTCGCCTTACATGTTTTATCTGAATTTTGGAAGCGTTAAACTTATCGGCGCGTCGCCCGAAATGTTGGTTAAAGTTGCGGGAAAAAAGGTTTTTACCTACCCGATAGCGGGAACTCGCAGGCGCGGAGATAATTCTGAAGAAGATTTGGCTCTTGCCGCCGATTTGCAAGCCGATATTAAGGAAAATGCCGAACATTCTATGCTTGTCGACCTTGCACGGAACGATTTGGGCAGAATTTGCGCGGCGGGCACGGTAAAAGTTGAAAAACTTCGCGCCGTCGAATATTTCAGCCACGTAATGCATATGGTTTCGAGCGTCACGGGCATTTTGAAGGAAAATTTTCTTCCAATTGACGTTTTGAAGGCAACTTTTCCAGCCGGAACTGTCAGCGGCGCGCCGAAACTCCGCGCAATGGAGATTATTCACGAATTGGAGCCCGTTCGCCGCAAAAGTTACGCGGGAACCGTCGGTTACATGGATTTTTGCGGAAATATGGATATGTGCATAACTTTGCGGACGATGAGGCTTGAAAATGACGTTGACGCGATAATTCAGACGGGCGCGGGCATTGTCGCCGACTCAATTCCGCTGAATGAATACCGAGAGTTCTTGCAAAAGGCAAAAGCGTTGTTTGAAGTGGTTGAGGAGGTGGAAAATGATGATTAAAAGCAAAATTCTCCTGCTTGATAACTACGATTCGTTCACATACAACGTTTATCAGCTGATTTCGGAGCTCGGAGCGACGGTTGAAGTGGTTCGCAACGACAAAATCACGATTGAAGAGGTTAGAAAGAACTTTTCAGCCGTAATAATTTCTCCCGGACCGGGAATTCCGAGCGACGCGGGCATTTCGGAAAAAATAATCGACGAACTCAAAGGCGAGTTGCCGATTTTGGGAATTTGCTTGGGACATCAAGCAATAGGCGAAGTTTTTGGCGGAAAAATCGTCAGAGCTAAAGAAATTGTGCATGGAAAGACTTCAAAGCTGATTCACAACGGAAAAGGGCTGTATTTCGGGCTTGAACAGGGAATTTTGGTCGGAAGGTATCATTCGCTGATAATTTCGAGAGAAAATTTTCCTAAATGCCTTGAAATCACGAGCGAACTTGCCGACGGGACGATAATGGGCGTCCGCCACAAAAATTTCGACATTGAAGGGATTCAATTCCACCCCGAATCGATTTTGACTCCCGACGGAAAAATTATGATGAAAAATTTTTTGGAGAAATTAAATGACAAAACTTGAACGATTGAAAGAAAATTTGCGCGGGCTGGGGAATGTGGCGGTAGCGTTTTCGGGCGGCGTCGATTCAACATTTTTATTAAAAGTCGCGCAGGACGTTTTGGGCGAAAAAGTTTTGGCGTTGACGGCGGCGAGTGTCTTTGTTCCGCGCAGGGAATTGGAGGCGGCGAAAAGATTTTGCGCGGAAAATAAAATTCGGCAGGTAATTTTCGCGGCGGACGTTTTAAAAATCGAAGGCGTGAAAGAAAATCCCGCCGACCGCTGTTATTTTTGTAAGCGTGCGCTGTTCAAAAATTTTTTGCGGCTTGCGGAAGGAAAAATTTTGGTTGAAGGCTCGAACATGGACGATTTGGGCGATTATCGCCCGGGTGCTAAGGCGATTAAGGAATTGCAAATAAAAAGCCCGCTCCAAACCGCCGAACTTTACAAGGCGGAGATACGCGAGCTGTCAAAAAAAATGAATTTGCCGACGTGGAACAAGCCGTCGATGGCGTGTTTGGCGTCGAGAATACCTTACGGCGAATTTTTGACGGAAAAAAATCTGTCACAAGTCGAAACGGCGGAAGAATTTCTGTTAGACGCGGGATTTAGCCAGTTGCGGGTGCGAGTTCACGGGAAAATAGCGCGAATAGAGATTTTGCCTGCTGAATTCGACAAGATAATAAAAAATCGCGAGGAAATTACTTCGCGACTAAAAAATTTGGGTTTTGATTATGTCACATTGGACTTACAGGGCTATCGAACGGGGAGTTTGAACGAAATTATAAGTCACGAATAGAAAAATTTCCTTTTCCGTCGAGATTTAGCTCCACATCATGCAGATTAAAGAGCGTTGAGCGATGTCCGACGCTGATAATCGTAACTTTTGGCAGTTTTTCACGCAAAAGGTTGTACATTTCAAGTTCTCTCGGCTCGTCGAGCGCGGAGGTTGCCTCGTCCAAGAAGATAAAATCGGGCGCGGACAGCAAAACTCTTGCGAAGGCGAGCCGTTGTTGTTCTCCGAGCGAAAGAATTCTGCTCCAATCGTCCGCCACGTCGAGTTTATCGGCAAGCGCGGGCAAATCGACGAGTTGCAGAGTTCTTTTTAATTTTTCATCGGGCGGAGAATTTTTTTCGGCTGAAGGATAAATTAAAGCGCGGCGGAGAGTTCCGAGCGGCAAATAAGGTTTTTGCGGCAGGAACATTACGCGAGAATCTTTCGGCAAGGCAATTTCTCCCGAAGCATAAGCCCAAATGCCCGCCAAAGTTCGCAAAAGAGTAGATTTTCCGCAACCCGACGCGCCCGTAACCAAAAGTGACTTGGAATTTTGAAGTTGGAGCGAAAAATTCTTCAAAAGTTCTCTTCCTGTGGGCAAAGAGACGTTTAAGGCGGAAATTTTTAATTCGGGTGCGGTTGAAGTGGAGATTTTGCTTTGAATTTTCTTTGCTTCGTCGATATGTTCGGTAAAACCGGCAAGACGATTGATAACGGCGGCGAGATTCGCCAAAGTGTCGTAAGAATCGACGAAATAGCTCAGTGCGTCCTGAACTCTGCCGAAAGCGGAAGAAATTTGCATCAACCCGCCCAGTTGAATTTCTTTGGCAAAATATCTCGGATAAGCCATCATATACGGCACAATTACTGCGAGTTGCGAATAGCCGTTCACATAAAAATTCAAGTGCTTTGTTTTCCGCATGAGTTGCCAAAAATTTTTAATGACGGAGGAGAATTTTAGGTTAAAACCTTCGAGCTCCGCCGCCTCGCCGCGATAAAAAGCAATGCTCTCCGAATTTTCGCGAACGCGCATCATGCTGAAACGGAAATCCGCCTCAAATTTTTGCTGATCGAAGTTCAAACCGATTAATTTTCGTCCGACCTTATGCGCGATGAAAGTTCCGACGCCCGAATAGATAAAAGAGAACCAAAACATGTAACCGGGGATTATGAGCCCTGCAATTTCGATTGAACCGGATAATTCCCATAAAACGACGCCGAAAGCCGCGAGCGTTGTTAATTGTTTCAAAAAGCCGATAAGCAAGCCGAGCGACAGATTTACAAATTGCCCGATGTCTTCAGAAATACGCTGGTCGGGGTTATCAGCCGCGTCCTGCAGTCGATAATAAATTTGTCCGCCCATCCAAGCGTTCAGATAATTTTTCGTCATCCACGTGCGCCATTTTATCTGCAACATTTGCCGCAAATAAATTGCATAGACCGCGATAATGATGTAAGTAAAGGCAATCGCGCTGAATTCACCGATAAGCGGCCAAAAACTTTCCTCTTCGTAATTCTGCAGAGCGTCCCAAAAAATTTGATACCACGAATTGAGTTGAACCAGCAGATAAACCATTGCGAAATTCATCGCAATGACGACTGCCAACAGCCCGCGAGCCTTCCACTTTTCTTCCGACGACCAATAACCTTTGAACAGCGACCAGAAGCCGCGAAATAATTTTTTCGTATCCAAATGAAAAACCTCCCGCGCAAGTATAATTGTTGCAGGAAGTTTTTTCAACTTAAAAAATGAAAACCGCTTGAAAACCGGCGATTTATGATTTATAATTCAATTTGCTTGATGCCATGCGGCAGGGCGGTTTAAATCCAAAGCCCCCGGAAAGGGGGTGGATAGTGATGTTTACGATTATTTTCCGAATCATTATTCTCGTGATTATAATCCTCTGGATATTCACAGGAACAGCCGCCTAAGCTTCTCCAGAGCATAGCGGCTGTTGTTTGTTGTATCAGCTATATATGTCGGGGGCTAAACCGCCTTCAAGCAATCTTCGCCTCCGTATGAGGCACTTTTTTTATTACTGCGCTTGAATTATAATCGACGGCGAAAGTTTTTTCAAGGAGAATTTTCATGAGCTTAAAAAAATTTATCGAGCAATGGACGGGGCACGGTTGCGAGAAAAGCGAAACTCAAATTTTCTGGTTGAAATTGATTCAAGAAGTTTTTGGCATTGAAACTCCCGAAAAAATTATCCGCTTTGAAGTGCCCGTGCCGCACGGTTTTATTGATGCGCTGATTGAGGATACAAATACGCTGATTGAACAAAAAAGTTCGTCCGTCAATCTCGACGCCCCCGAAATTTTTTTGCAAGCCAAAAGATATAATGACGCGCTTGAATGGTCGCGCAAGGTTCGGCGAATCGTCACATGCAATTTTCGCGAGTTCAGAATTTACAATATGGATAAACGCAAGCCCGAAGCCGCGCCGTTGATAATTTCGCTTGCCGATTTGGAGAGAAATTTTCATGCATTGGATTTTCTCATTGACCGCGAGAAAATTAAAATTCGTCTTGAACACGATCTGTCGATTGATGCGGGCAAAATTGTTGCCAAAATTTATAACGAACTCCTTAAGACAATCGCGCCCGGCTCCGACGAAAAAAATCTCAACATTCTTTGCGTCCGAATTATTTTTTGTCTTTATGCCGAGAGCGTCGAACTTTTCGGCAAGCATAAAATTTTCCGCGACTACCTGCAACGCGAAAACAATATTCGCCGCGCCCTTCGCGAACTGTTTGAAGTTTTGAATACGCCCGAAGAAAAGCGCAGTCCTTATCTTGACGATGCGCTGAAAAATTTTCCTTACGTCAACGGCGGCTTGTTTGCGGCTGAAATTGATTTTCCGAATTTTACGCCCGAACTGCGCGAACTTTTATTGGAAGAGGCGAGCAGTAATTTTAATTGGGAAGGAATCAGCCCGACGATTTTCGGCACGGTTTTTGAGAGCACTTTGAATCCCGCGACGCGCCGCGAAGACGGAATGCATTATACCGACGTTGAAAATATTCACAAAGTGATTGACCCGTTGTTTATGGAAAATCTGCGCGAAGAGTTTTCGGCGATTAAATCTCGGAAAAAACTTTTGGAGTTTCAAAAGAAAATTGCCGCGATAAAAATTTTTGATCCCGCTTGCGGTTCGGGAAATTTTTTGACGGAAAGTTATCTGAGCCTCCGCCGTTTTGAAAATGAATTGTTGAAAAAACTTTTGGGCAGTCAAATTCAACTCGGCGAACTCGACGACCCGATTAAAGTTTCGATACAAAATTTTTTCGGGATTGAGTTAAACGACTTCGCGGTTTCTGTCGCCAAAACTTCAATGTGGATTGCGGAACTCAAAATGAAACGCGAAACTGCCGCCATTGTTCACAAAGATTTGGATTTTCTGCCGCTGAAAATTTATCCGAATATCCTGCGGGAAAATTCTCTCCGCACGGACTGGAAAAAAATTTGCCCGTCCGATGTCAATTACATTATCGGTAACCCGCCGTTTGTCGGAAAAAGTTTTCAGACTCGCGAACAAAAATCCGATATGGCAAAAATTTTCGCGAGCATTAAAAATTTCGGCAACCTTGATTATGTCGCTTGCTGGTATAAAAAGGCGGCGGATTTTATTCAAGGAACAAAAATTTCTTGCGCGTTTTTGTCGACAAACTCAATCAGTCAAGGCATTGCGGTTGAGCCGCTCTGGAATTATCTTTTCGGCAAGGGCATTGTGATAAATTTTGCGCATCAAACTTTCAAATGGGACAGCGAGAGCACCGAAAAAGCCGCCGTTCATTGTGTGGTTGTCGGCTTCGCGAATTTCGCCGCGCCCGTCAAAAAAATTTTCAACGGAAAAAATTGCAAGGTTGTCGATTTTATCAATGCCTATCTTGTCGAAGGAGCCAATATCATTGTAAAGGCGCAGGCAAATGCTCCCGAAGGTATCCCGCCGATGCTTGTCGGTTCCTGCCCCGTTGACGACGGAAATTTTTTATTGACTGAAGAAGAACTTGCCGATTTTCTGAAACGCGAGCCCGCCGCCGAAAAATATATTCGTCCTTATGTCGGTTCAAAAGAATTTATTCAAGGCAAAAAGAGATTTTGCCTTTATCTTAAAGATTGTCCGCCGAATGAACTTCGCAAAATGCCGCTTGTCATGGAGCGTGTTAAAAATGTCCGCGAGTTTCGTTTGGTTAGCAAAAAAGCCGCTACTCGCCGCCGCGCAGAAACTCCGACTCTTTTTACCGAAGACAGATTTATCGACGCGCCCGCACTTTTAATGCCGATGGTTTCGGGCAATCGAAAATATATTCCGATGGGTTTTGTCGAGCGCGGAGTGATTGTAAGCAACAAAGCACTTTTCATTCCGAACGCGGAAATTTTTCATTTCGGAGTTTTGACGAGTTCAATACATATGGCTTGGATGCGGGCGGTCGCGGCTTATTTGGGCACGAGTTACAGCTATTCGGCTACGATTGTTTACAATACCTTTCCTTGGTGTAAGAGGACGGCGAAGATTGAGGCGACGGCGCAAAATATTTTGGACGTTCGGAAAAAATATTTTGAGATGGCGAGATGTAAAGATGGCAAGATTGAAAGTGAAAACAAACTTTCCACCTTTTCATCTGACAATCTTTCCATCTCCCTTGCTGATTTGTATGATGAACTTTCGATGCCCAAAGATTTGCACGACGCCCATAAAAAAAATGACCGCGCAGTTGCGGCGGCTTACGGCTTTGAAAAAATTTTGGAGGATGAATCAAAAATTGTTGCCGAGCTTATGAAAATGTATTCTTCATTGACAAATTAAAGCGGCGGAATATTTTTCCGGACGACGTAAAAAAGGGCTTAGATTTTTTCTAAACCCTTTTTGAATTTATCTGTTGTGTTTCATTCGAACGACGGTAATTCGCGGGTCGATACCCCTTTCAAGCTCCATAACCATGAAAGAGCCGCGAGTATCATCACGCGGACGCGACGCACTGCCGGGATTTAAAATAATCGGCGGTCCCGTGAGATATTCGACAATGTGCGTGTGCCCGTAAACCGCAATATCGGCGTTCTGCGACTCCGCCGCCTCCATGATATATTCTTGAGTGTAACGCACGCCGTAATTGTGTCCGTGCGTGATAAAAATTCTGTGATCTGCAGCCTCGATAATCCGCTCGTAACAACTTTTCGGCGTAGGCCAATCGCAATTACCAGCCACGCCGTAAACCGGAACATCAAGCAGTGATTGCAAATACTCGGCGTCGGGCGTGCAATCGCCCATATGAAGCCACATATCCATATTTTGCGCGATACTTATCGCTTGTTCAATCGATGTCCAATTTCCGTGAGTATCGCTTATAAGTCCTATCTTCACTTGAAATGCACCGTTTTGGCGGTGCACACCTCCTTCCTGCGTTGAAATGTTTTTTTCTTTATGATAAGCTTTGATCGATGGCGAACACGTCGGTTGACAGTAAAATCTTTCTGTCGTAAAAACAACGTGTCGGGAAAACGGTTGTAGCTTCGGCTTAAAGGCACCCGATTTTGGGAAACCTCAATGCTGTAGCCTGCAGGTTACAGGGTTGCAATCAACCAACCAAACGCGGTGGACGAAAGTTTAACTGCAAGCTCCTTATGGAGCAGTTGATCGGAAACGCTCCTTTAACTTCAAAATCATTTGCCGAAGTGCTTCGCCTCTGTGACTGATTTTATTTTTTTCGGCGGGAGAAATTTCCGCCATAGTAAAATTTTCATCAAGATAAAAATAAGGATCATAGCCGAAGCCTCCGTTGCCTTTCGCGACGGTTTTAATTTTGCCTTCGACTTTGCCGCTCGTCAAAATTTTTGTGCCGTCCGTGTCGACAAATGCCAACGCGCATCTGTAAGCCGCCTTTGACTCCGCCGCACCAACTTTTTTCATCTCGGCAAGAAGTCTTTGATTATTGGTTCCGTCGTCGGCATGATAACCTGCGAATCTTGCGGAATAAACGCCGGGCAAACCGTTCAGCGCGTCAACTTCCAAGCCCGAATCATCGGCAAGGCAGGCGAGCCCCGTTTGTTTGCAGAAAAATTTTGCTTTGATAAGAGCATTTTCTTCAAAAGTTGTGCCGTCTTCCACAGCGTCGGGCATTTCGGCAAAATCGGCGAGCGATAAAATTTCAACGGGTAAATCTTGCAGGGCGAGG
>ERZ842401.3577-NODE-3577-length-19106-cov-6.360244_pt1 | contig 19106 bp, 16 predicted proteins | sample MGYA00521270_ERZ842401 | MGnify/ENA primary metagenome ERZ842401 (study PRJEB31892, sample SAMEA3878208) | bioreactor metagenome | biome: Moose rumen | place: Sweden | collected 2011-10 | study: EMG produced TPA metagenomics assembly of the PRJEB12797 data set... | reverse complement strand
AAGATGGGTCACAACACCATTGGGTAAGCATCTGCATACCCGATAAGGAATTCTTTTTCTCATAAGTGTATGAATAATAGTGTAACAATAAAATAAAAGATCACCTTTTCATCAGTCTTTTCAGACCGATGTTTACAGGGCTTATCACCCCATTGTTACGCTATGCTTCTGAGAGCGGATTCTTAGCTATGTCATCTTGCTATTCAATCATTTCGGCTGCAAAGCTACACAATTCTTTCGATACCGCCAAGGGTTTTCGACTATTTTTCAGAAAAATTTTTTATGGTGATAGAAATGAAAGAAAAAGTGGCTCTATATTTTGTTATATCAACAAAAATGTGTAATTTTGTGTCGATAATATTTACATTGCCCAAAACGATTTGTAATTAAGTATAAAAGTTGATGCTGACCGCTATTATTTGGATTATCATCGCACTTGTTGCCTATGCCTTCAGGGAAGAACTGATGGCAATAGCAGCTTTTGTCGGTATCTGCATGGGTATTGGAGCCTTAATCTTCTGGATTGTATTCGATAATGCTGGCCTTGGCGCAACAGTAGGTTTTTGGTTCGCTGTCTCACAGGCGAGTGGTGGAACTACAATCATAATTACTGGGAATACTGTATGTTTGATTGGCAGAACCGCTATAATCATCCTTGGAGAATCAGACCTATCTATGTATTCAACTTCAGGACAGGTTTGGCTCAACATATAGAAAAAGGATTAAGGCGCTGGCTGTTTTCTAAGCCAGTTATTGATGATATCCTCAAGAGCACAAGGTTTACGTGTCTTGTGATTCTGGCATTTGCCGTAGTTGTCTGGTTTGTATTATATGGATGGGATTGGCTGTGGTATGGATACCTTTGGTATTACTTCATCTAAGGCTCAGATTATTTCACTGTTGAGTGAAGTCAATCGTGAGGGGATAGGCAACGTGATCGCCTATCTGGAGCATAGTGACTATTTCACAGCTCACTGCCATCACCATCACCGTTTCAAGGGAGGTCTGGCAGAACATTCCCTGGGAGTGTATTGGGAGATGCGGGCTTTTGCTCCAGACCTTTCTGACGAGAGTTGCCGTATTGTAGCCTTGTTCCATGACCTGTGTACCACTCATTTAGAAGGATATGATGCTATCGGGTATCACCATCATGGTCAGCGTTCCGTTGACCTGCTTGATGTTCTTGGTTTCAACCTCCATGATGAAGAGCGACTTGCAATAAGCAACCACATGCACCATGTTCCGCCATCAGAATTGAACCAAGAAACCGAGTTATGGCACGTCCTGCACTTCTGCGATCGCAGGAACGCTAGTGGTCAATAAAAACTTTTTGCAAGAGGTGATAGAAACATAGCTGTGCCGGTGTCTTTATAATTGGACATTATCACAGAGTATGCAAGAAGTATTGACAGAAGAAAATAAGAAGTGCGAGGAAAAGAGCCTTGCTTCCTATATGGTGCAGGATTACGAGTCAGCTCTTTTCTATACCCTACGTTGGAAACGACTGACAGAAGAGAGATATGGCTACGAAAGGTTCCACTACTATTTATCCTCACTCCCATAATGAATGGTATGAGCTGGCACTCGCTCGGAGTGGCTTTGTTAATGACTGGATTGTTGTTAGTTTGGCGCATTGTTGGTGCCACATTCTTCTACTTTATGACCAAACGGCATTATGAACAAGCTATCCAATGATTTCATAACAATTTTAGGTATATCGAGTAATTATGGCTTTGATTGACGATTTTCGGAAACAGACAAGGGAAACGATTTTAGACTATATGGATAGACTCAGCGTAAACCATACTGTCTATTCTACTCATTTGAAGGGTTATGAGCCTGATTTGCGGGAGAAGAATATCTTTATCTATATCCATGCCAAAAGTATGGTTGTGGTTTGCTTCGATCTCTGCGGCAACAGGGAAGAAATTGCAGATGAACAAGACCCTTATGACCTTAATATACCTGAGTATTACTCTTACAATAAATCACGGACGAGTCCTGTCTGGCAATTGTCAGAGGCGATGAAGGAGATGGATCATCGTGCCATAAACATATTCCCGCCCGTGGATATTCAAGGCGTACTGTTATCAGAAAGTAATATCCTAAATGCCAAAGACATGAAAGATAAATGGAGCGCCATGAACATAACGGTTATTGATGGTCTTAAAGGTCTCCGGCATAGAGAGATAGCAACAAACAAGTCATATAGTGAGGAGGCAAGAGCTATCCTAAGTGCTATTTTGGATGAAGAGGCATATATCAGGAACTTTGAATTGAAAGCACCAGATTTCTCAAATCCATTAGGTGAGAAACTGGTTGTTGATGAAGGTGATGAGGAAGAGGATGAATTTGAAAAGCTCCTCAAAAAGTTTATTGATGATGGATATGAGAAGGTTGAGGAAGGCAATTTGCCTTTTGAAGAATCAGACAGCTCTGACATCTATGATGACGATGAGGTAAACATAGAGGCTTTCCCAGAAGGAAGCGTCCATAAGATTGAAGACCTCTCATTTCCAGATGGTACTATTGATCAGAATGACAAAATCAGTGTCAAGGTTGAAGTACTTCGCCCGATTGCTAATCCACGAGAGGAACTTGATAAACTAGTAGGATGTGATGACGTCAAACGCCGCATGGATGAACTGGTGGCATTGACAGGCTATAACAAACTGATGAGCAAGGTGTTCCCTAACAGCAAACAACATGAGGTGTCGCTGCACAGTGTGTTCCTCGGACGACCAGGAACAGGCAAGACAACAGTGTGTAAGATTTTCGGCTCTCTGCTGCGACAGGCTGGGGCATTGTCAAAGGGACATGTCGTAGTCTGCGACCGGGGAACCTTCATTGGAACTCTTTGGGGTGATGAGGAACGTTCCATGCGACAGGTCCTTGAAATGGCACAAGGAGGAGTACTTATGGTTGATGAAGCCTATCTTCTGAATGGCAAACATGAAGGCGATCCTGGTAAGCTCGTTGTACAACTGATGATGAATATTCTGGCAGACGAGAAACAACGTGATATTGCTATCGTCTTATGCGGCTACAAAGAACCAATGGAGAAGTTACTTGAAAGCAATCCAGGCCTTCAGTCGCGTTTCCCGAATAAGTTTGAGTTCGCAGATTTTACTATTGACGAATTGTTGGAGATTACACGTCGTAGGGTGAAGGAATACGAATATGACTTTACTCCAGAAGCTTGGGACAAGTACAAGTCGTTACTGACAAAGGCATATGGCCAGCGTGATCCAAAGACATGGGGCAATGCCCGCTTCATTGCCAATCAACTGGAACGCATCTATATCCAACATGCTATGCGATGTGTCAAGAATAGACCTACAGACAAACGGCAGTTGCGCTTACTAATCCCAGAGGACATCCTGCCCATAGAAGTGCCAAAAGAGAAGAGGCGCATCGGTTTCTGACAATGTCTGTGGTATGGTGATAGAATCATTCAGTTTGAAAGCTCTTCTATAATAAATGAATAACAGATGTATAACGAATTCATGAACAAAAGCGACATCTCCATCTTGGACCACATGGAGAAACTTGGTAGGGATTCCCGTATCTATTCAGAGAAACGGCGAGGTCTTGGCCCTCTGCTTACCCAATACGATTTCTATGTCTTTGCTACGGAAAGAGAATTGGCGCTTGTCTTGATTGACTTGGGTACAGAAGACGAAGTGAGTCCCAAGAAGGAATTGATTTCGGATTTGGCATTCACTTGTGAACTATTCCGTAATCGCCTGCTACGTCTCACCAAGAATATTCCACATGTCTATGGAGTTCTTTTAACATCAGATCTTGTATCAGATAACAGAGCCACTAAACAATTGCGGGAATTGCTGGACATTGGACTAATCTATGGTGTGAAGGGTCTGGACAATATTTCCATCCCTGTTAATACGGACAAAGAGCATCCTTTGGCCTTTCCCATGATGTTCTTATATGAAGCAGAATTCAGTGAGTCCGATATCTTATATGCCTCTCACCATCTCCATTCCATAGAAGAGGAAGAACCGCTCTCTCAGGAAGAAATAACTGCTGAGATGGGTGTCAACCTGGCTGATTTTGGACTAGCCCCCAAAGACATCAAATGAGCAATCATGATATGCAAAATATGGGGAAAAAAGTAGTCGCGTTATTAGCCATATCGACAATATTGTTAGGCTGTAAGGGAAATGGACTGATACCCGATAAGTCTAATGACGAAACTTTACAGGATCTAGATGAACTGTTCGATTCACTCTTATGGCAACAATACCACAGTCCTGAAAAGACAGAGAAGACTTTCTATGAATGGAAATGGGCATACGATGTCCGGGAAGCTATTGGTGTTGATGATTTGGATAGCCTTACTACTCTCTCGCTCGAATTGGATAGTAGTTATCATTCTTATGCAGCCAGTCCTATGGCAGCAGATATGACCACAGCTTCTGAAGTTTATGCTGGAACAGCCAGGTTCAGAATGTTGAATGTCTATCAGTCTTTGGCAGATTTGATGGCAGAAAGTACACTTGGTGATGATGCCGGTTACTATAAGGACTATGCCTTGTGGGAAGAATTGTTCAAGGAGTTCGACTACTGGTATAAAGATAAAGGAAACTGGAGATTCATATTTCTCAATAGTTACTATAAGCATATTGCAGACCTCCGTTCTGAGGTTCTTAAGGAAGAGCTGGCTCTTTTATCGAATGGAGAAGGCGTGCAGAAAACAATTGTCAAGTCCAAAGCCCCTCGATTAGACCAGAAATGGATAAATGAGCATCAAGCGATTAGTCGCTGGTTCGGCCATCGAATGAAAATGGCTGATAAGATTCAATGTTCTTCTGTGTATCAGGCAGAGTGCATTCGTTTCTTGACCTATAAGCAGGTGTCCCTATACATAGAATACCAAACAAAAGCAGAAAAGGAATACAATTTGGATGATGATGAATGATATATAACAAACACTATAAAACTTGTATTATGGATCAGAAAGTAAAATCGCCTCTAAGGGCATTTAAGGACAAAGAAAGTGGTAAATGGGGATTCAAGAACAATGAAGACGAAGTTGTTGTTGTACCTCAATGGTGGATGATTTGTCATCGATTTGATGACGGAAGGTGTGCCGTTGTCAATGACGACAAGAAAATTGGTTTCGTTGACGAAACGGGGCAGTTAGTTATACCATGCAAATACGTGTCCCATTCATATTTTAGTGAAGGATTGTGTAAAGTCGAGGAAGATGAGACATATAAGATTGGCTATATCAACACCAAGGACGAAACGATTATTCCTTTTAAGTATCTGCGTGGTGGAGATTTTGAAAATGGAATGGCTTTTGTTATGGGAACTAACGAGAAATGGGGAGCAATCAACACCAAGGGAGAAACTGTTATACCTTTTGAATTTGGCTATATAATTGGTTTCCATGAAGGACTGTCTGCATTCATTGGCGATAATCACTTATATGGGTTTATAGACGAATCTGGTAATCAGGTGATACCTCCAATTTGGGATTTTTGTTCAGGCTTTGAAAATGGTCTTGCATGGGTTAGAAATTCAGAAAAAAAGTATGGATATATCGACAAACAAGGAAATGTGGTTATTCCCTGTCAGTGGGCTGGTGCTGAATCCTTCTTCCATTCTCCATCATTTGCCATTGTTAGGGACGAACAAAATAATTATTTTAAGATTGACCGCCAGGGCAACGTCGTTTGTCAATTTGGCTCAAATCATCCATATAGGAGGAATAATCAGCCTGTTCCATGGAAGAGACATCTGAGGAAACAGGGGTGAGTTTTTGAGAATTTGATGATTTAACTGATAGAATGAGCTGCTTCGGCAGCTCTTTTAGGGAAAAGACCTTAGAAAGAATGAAACGATTTCTTGAACAGTTAGATTTACATCAGCGTTTTCTCCAGCAGGAACGCGATGTTGAGCGTGATTGGAATCAGGTTACCTCCGTATGTCTTACGTTGCAGTTTCCTGAAAAGGATTCAGCGATTGGCATGGGCCAGATTGATCTGGTAGGAAGAGAGAAATCCTTCTTCAAATTGGACCGATTCAATGCATTCATCTATGCCGCTGATTCCGCCTTGATGGCTGATACAAAGACAGCCAGCCTTTCTTATGGCGCATGTTCCGGACCATCTATAAAATTCCCTTTCTGGTATATAGAAGACTGGGCTCCTGGCATTTACAACCTCCTCATTCATGATGACGATGATGATTCTATGCTCGTCGTAGATTTTTCCCTTGATGATGACAGCCTTCCTGCACATAGCTTCGTTTGGCGCGACAATGAAACAGAAGAAGTAGATGTCCGCTTTCACCTTTACACACATGGCGAAATCGCAGGCTGGCCAAATAAACTTTAAATCATCTTCGACGAAAGCTAACGATGAATATTTGTCTGAATTCTGGCTTTTAAAGAGGACTTGATGGCTAAAAATGAGGTCATAATGCATTTTTTTCTTTCAATCTGACTCAATTATGCTGTTTTTTTTGTAATTTTGCCACATAATAATTTATCAATAACAAAAGGCAAGAATTATGTTTAAGGTTTATATATCTGAGTCTTCCTATAAAGGTATTACCGGTTCATCAACGACTGGCCAGTCTTTATTATACAAGCTTTTGAAGCAACAGCCGTTGCAGTTGTTAAAAGAAGATGACACTAAAAGATATATAGCGCATCCGGAAAACGTGCTGAAGAATCCTTCTGCATTATATATCCTTGACATTCCTTCTGCAGATGCTTTGGCTATACAAAGAATGTATGGCGTCATGTGTCTAAGTAGTAGCGCTCCAGATATTACTCCGCTTATTGATATATATGATGAGCACACAACCGAAAAGAAAGTACCACTTGGAAGAGGATGGGATTCTGTACTTGACAGTGTTGAGTATCTGCCATCCAATGCATTAATATTGAATGACCGTTATTTTTTTAAGACCACGAACGCAGTTTATGGTAATGGATTTGACAATATCCGCAGTATTCTCACAGAACTGCTACCTCGTGAGTTAAATACCAAATACCATGTAATCGTTATATTTGATAGAGACGAGATTGATTCACTGTATAATTTCAACAGCATTGCCAAACGGTTACATGATATTGTACTGGAATTCAATAAACCATATGAAATAGTCACGGAGGTACTGGGCCTTTCGGAAGGGAAGGAGATTTATTACAAATTCCACAATCGGCGTATCGTTTCAAACTACTTTGTTGTCAAGATGGATTATTCCTTGGCTGCATTCAACAAAACTGAAGGAACATCAGAACAGACAATAACTCCCCAGGTGCTGTTTACAGAAGAAAGCTTAAACAAGCGTTCATCTGCACCATTGCAATCCATGCAGCAAATAACGAAAGCCCTACAATCCTTCTCAGAGTCATTAAGGTCCCCCTCAATGGATCACAATTCGTACAGCTATGCCGTCAACGGTCAGCAAAAGTATCAGTGTATGACAATAACAAATCGTTTAATTAAGTAGGGCGTTGTTATGAAACTTAGCATATCTGATCTTCTTCAGTTGATTGCCATTTTTGGGCTTATTGCAGTTGTCGTTTAGTGGTTTTTAAAGTAATCATTAATACGGGCCCAGTCAGCACTAATAACCTCCAAAGTGTCCTTATCCCATATAGGAGTGACTTTCTGACTATCGAGGTCAAAATATATAACGAATGGGGGATTATAATCCGTTTTGATGGCACATAATGAGTCTATACGTGTGAAAGTCCCCCTATCTCCATAATGATCATTCCCACAAGGCTCTACCTTATGGTCATTACTTCCTTTGTCAAATATAAAATAGTACGTGTTGTCTGGTTTCATCCACCATGTCCTTTCGTATCGGCAGTCCCGTGTCTCATCAACCAACCTCACACCTACCATCGCTCCGGCCTCCCCTGATGCCTCCTGACAAGTTCCAAACATGGCTAATACGAAAATGAGAATGAGAGAGAATCCAATGAATGATAAAAGTTGCAGGATACATCCGATCCATTTCCTCTGTGTCTTGAAAAAGACAACGAGTGAAAGCAAGAATGCCAAGCCCATCGCAATCATAATACCCATATATTGATCATCCAGTCCCATATCTCAAACATTTACAAATCTGTAATTTCTTTCTCTTCAAATATCATCTGTATAAAGACACCTATAAACATTGCTAAAAATGAAAATGGAATAAGGTACGTAGGGAAAATTGTTAAATTGAATTCGCTGAAATTTCCAAGAAATGTCCATTGGTGTTCAACTAATGAATCCGTATAGGTTTTTGCGTCTTTTGCAAGGGATGGACTTAATACATTAATAGCATAAATTCCAACAATAACTGCTATAGAATAACTAATCATTATTAATTCGATTGCTCGAAAAATGATTTTTCTTGGTTGCTGATTAGGTAATGCTTTACTGTTTTCATACAGTACGAATACAAAAACAATAATGGTAATAATTACTATTATGGGAATGGACAAATGTTCCTTGACAATATCGTTACCAATGACAATCATTATCCATGCTGTAGTAATAGATGCCACCAAACGTGGAAGCAGCAAATGAAGATTGTCAACTACACGATTTTTGTAATTGAATCCTAATAACAAGAATATTGCAATTAGCAAGATGGCCCATGCTACAACATGATAATGTATAGAATTATTATATCCGCTCAAGAAGAGAAAAATAGTAAAACACAAAAATGACAAAGCACCATACATGGATTTTTTTCTTTCTCTCTTGCGTCTGATGCGAAGCAGGATGTCATCTAATCTCTTCGAGGATTTAAGTTTGTAAACACTAAATGTGCAAAAACAACAAACTACAAATAATAGAATGAAACACGACAAAGGAAATATTGTGAAGTAAGCAGAGTTCTCCCATAATGCGGGGAAAAACGCTGATATAACTGATGATATAGCAAAGAGCCAAAGCAGTGATGTAAATATGAAATTAGCATTGTCGAAAAGATGAAGTCGAAATGTATCCTTAAAGTCAAAACGACGATAATACCATTTTGAAATATTTGTATTTCTTGCAATAACAGATGATTTGTCTTCACTGCCAATTAAGTTGCTTAACTCAAAGGAGTTAAGGTAGCGGATTTTTGAGTGAACTATCTCATCTGGTAATGGAAAAACAACACGAGACATTTCTTCTTCAGGATCAACAAACCATGATTCGGAAATACTAAAGGAATTATCTTTTTTATTTGTCAATTCCTTTTCTTCATACCATTCTGGACAAAACAGGAAATGTTTATCAGCCAATGGGGTCATAATGACATCAACCCACTCTTTTTCGGCTTTGTCTAAATTTTCTGCATACAATTTTTTTAATGCATTCTCTGTAAATGATTTGTCATCATTCAGAAGATAATTAGTTTCCGTTCTACTTCTAACAAGTCTCCTATGATAATAGAACTCGGATTTTTTAATGATTGCAGAAAAGAAAAAATCGGCCATGAGATTTCTGCGCATCTTAGAGTAGTATTTGCTACATTCGAAGACATCAGAATGCATTAGGTCAAACATAAAATCGAGGAGTAACTTGCGCAGGAATTTTGTGACTTTACCATTGTTTTGAAGTTGATATGCAAAACCTCCGTCTGTTTGTTTTTCCAAAAGTCCCCATATGTAAAGAGAAGAATATGAATCCTTATTAATTTGACTTTTCCTCAGGTTTGCATATTGGGCATTAGAAGAAATATAACGCTGTGAAAGCAGTTTCTCTAAATAATTGCTTTGTGGAAAAGATGTATTGTACAATCGTTTAATTGTTGAAGATAATGCTTCTTTATCATCAGAATCAAATGGCAAATTAATAATCACCTCTTCTGTGTGGCGTGGAATGTCATCATTTTTAAAATAGTGCACAAAAATAGAGACACTATTAGAAGAAATCGAAAGTCGGATTGGATATTTTAAGATATCATCTTCAGAATCCAATTCTGGCAAATCGATGTAATTAAAGAAGGTTATACCGCGTACCACTTTTGAAGTCTCTAAGTCAAGACGAAAAAAACTACCACTGTTCATTTATTCAGATTTCAAATCAATAATATGGCTTTCTATACTTTGAGTTATTTTATTCATTAATGACACATATTTACTGTTATCATTGACAGTTCTTGAAAAAAATTGATATTCTTCCCAAATTTCAGGCCATTGTCTTACAGTACCAAATGCCGTTAAATGAACTAATTGTAATAGATGCTCTAGCATAGCACCAAAATGCACTTGTTTTTCAAGAAAACTATCAACTAAAACAGAATTGCCTTTATCTTTTTCTTGTAAGAAATAGTAATCATAGTGAAAACCAAGAATCTCATGATAAGCTTCATATGCTCTTTTCCTAACAGATCTTATCCTTTGGCTCTTATTTTTTTCTCCTATTTCTTCATTATTATCTATATATATTTTTTGAACTGTGTCCAAAACATTATTATATGTCAAGTCTTTTATCCCTGTCTGCACAAGACGTCTTTCCATTAAATGAACAAGGCGATGATTGAAAAGCTCTGGAGTATTTGTAGGACATGCCCCTTCTCCTATTAGCCACCAATCTTCATCGCGTGAAAGACCTTCCAAAGTTAACCTTTCATTAACAGCAGTAGTAAAAGCAGAAATAAACATAAAGAAATTCTTTTTTTGTGGACCTATTAATACGTTTTGAGATCCACTATTGTCTTTGCTTAAAAGTGACAATAATTTATATCCATAATTGTTCTTTAGCAAATAGTCAAGTAAAATGATGTCAAATTCATACTTCTGCATTAATAATATTGCCTTTTCAATGGTGTCAACACACACAATCTGTATCTGACAGTCGTTAACAATGGGGAGCTCGACGTCAGCATTTTTAACCAATACACAATTGCATTTCCCAATATTTAGTTGAGAAATACGATTTTTAAGTATTTCTGATTTGGTAAGTTTTAGAGTTGGATCACTACTTGATAGTATACCTTCTTCGTCATCCTTGTCGATTTTATCATCTAACAGCAGGAAACGCCATTTGAATTTTGATATTTCATCTGTGCGAATTTGTTTTAGACTTGTTTTTGAATGGAATAGAAAGGGGGAAATATACGCACCATGGTTTTTGCCTCCTTTGTTCAGAATAAATGCTTCGCGTAGCATACGGGCTTTTAAATGTGCATATTCTTGTGCAACACTTAAATAGTAATATTTGTCCACAAAGGCATTTGTCCGAATCTGTGCCAAAATTTCGCAAAAATTTTCCTTTACGTTTTTGTCCCAAATAAGCAAATAGTTCCAAATACTATCATCCATTATATTGGCATATCTAGGGAAATGTTTAAGTAACACTTCCTTTGAAGACACATCCCTGTAAGGTATGTGGATTAATGGATGCGGTATCTTGTCATCAGAAGATATTGGCGTAAAGAAAGAGTCCTGATTTAAAAGCCAAGAATCACTTATATAATCGATGTTTTCATTAAATTTACGAAGAGCGACTTCTCGTTGCGTCTCTTCTTCTATTAAATTATTTTCAAACTCCCACCAATAATAGCAGATATCTACAGGTATTCCTTTTGTCGTGTCATCATTAACGCTAATATTTATTTTTTTTAGGACTTTTTGGAAACTCGGAATTGTTGTATCAAAAAGAGTTCTCGTTATAGTACATTCTGTTTCTGTAATTCGAAGAGTTACACGAACAGACCTAAGTGTTGCTGTGGGATATGTAATACCAGTACTCATGGAAGTTTTTTTAGAATTTTGCAATTATCTGTTCAATATATTTACTATATTCAGGATTGTCATCTATTCCTTCTGCTAATTCTTTAAACCTATCTTTAGTAGGAAGGGTTAAACCGCGAACATCACTTTTTACTGCAGTCAATAATTCATCATAAGCGATGCACAAATCTTCAAGTGAGGCATCCCCGTCCCAATAATCCTGCCATGCATCTTTAACATTCTTTTTTATACTTCCAATATTTTTACACAAATTATCAACGTATTTGAAAATGATAGAAGCCGTTACGCCCGTCTTATATGTATCACTTAGTAGAATTAAGTTTGCGACATCACCTCCCATATGGGCAAAAGCTCTAATACATAAGTCTCTATCTGTAATTCCTGTAAATGATGTGATGACTTGAGGACCTGTATTGAGGTCGCTTGATGCATGTATCATCATTCGCACTATATCGCCTGGTTCAGAAAACTGATGAACTAAAGCATGAACCCAACCTTCTGGATCTGAGCAAAATTTGGCAAGACAAGGAATGATATAAACAAAATTATTCCCATCCTCTAAACTGTAAAACTTGTCACAAGATATTCCGGGATAAAATCGATCCGAGGGGTGAGTTCTCAAAAAAGAGGTGATTTTGTCAGCATTAGAAATTTCTTCCTCTCTGAATGGCGATTCTGTCTGGCAATAAATGGGTGTTTTCAGACCTTCTTCATCTTCAATAGCACTCATCCATCTTGTTGTAACAATAACAATATTATTCTTGTTCATAACGTGCATAATCTAATAATTCAACTAAAGAATATTTGCAGTCAAGCGTAGCATGCTCAATTGCTGAATATTGAATAAAAGGTTGCTGCTGCGGCATATCTACAAAACTTGGTTTTGAACGTCCCGAATGAACCATTAATCGGGGGAGAAAATAGCCGACCTTTTCGACAGTAACATCATTTTCTTTCTCTTTGTATATGTCTTCTAAATAATCACTAGGCTTATTTGCAAAAGTTTCATAGAGATGGAGAGTCACCTGATGCTTGTACTTAGATTCTTTTTTGATACCAAAGTGTTCATAGATTTTGTCTAATAAGCCCTGGTGAATAGAAATATAATCAAATGCATTCTTGTAAACCTCATTATAGAGATCAATGACAATATTCTTTTCGTTGTTAATACTTATATGACCAACTCGACCAATAATCGAACGATATACGTTATGTCCAGAATCGGTGCCTGTTGCCATATAATTAAAATAGCCAAAAATATCTAATCCGTCAGGTTTGTTTGAATTGTCAAATCTACGAATAATCGTAAAGATATTAACCCCTTTCATGTCAAACTGAATACCTGCATAATCTGCATCTGTGAGAAATACGTCATTTGCATGAATATAATCAATTAGTTCATTTCTTTCTTTTATCTTTCTGAAATCTTTTGATTTAAATTTCGTTTTATTAGAAGAAGCAGAACGCATATATTCTTTTAATTGGTCGTCAGACATCTGATCATAAACATTTTGTTCAAGTTCCTTTTCCTCTCGGCGATATACTTTAGAGAAAATTCGTTCATCAAAAATTGCAACTCGCGTCTTCATTGAGTGCAAATGCTTATAAAACCATATGTCAGTAATATCATCATTTCGCACCAAGCGATCGGTTGAGTTGTTTCCTGTAATTCCTTCTACAAACTGATTGCTATTGATTTCTGTCAAATCTGAATCTGTCATAAAGCGAGAGAATATCATTTCTGTTTCATGATGTGTCCTATACATATAAGGATATACATGCTTATAGTCTTTTGATATATGAACTAATGATTTTGCATACTCTCTATTAGAATCCTCGTTATATTTTGTGTCGGTCTTTTCATCATCAATATATATTAACTCTCCTTCTCCATACTGGGCAAGAAGTTGGTAGAGTTCCTTAATAAAAATATCAATTGACTCTTCATCGCCACGCAATATATTATTAACCAAATTAACATTTATACGGTCATCTGACAACTTGAAAATGCGATTATGAGATAATTTCCTAACTTCATTATATTCTGATTGAGAATATCCATTTTCATTTGATAAGTCATTAAATATAATAAAATCATAACTTTTATTGGGGGCGTAGACAAAATCTCTTTTTGTCATAACCTTACAAGCATTATCATCAAGCATTTCCTTCAATGTACGTCCATCTTTCACCCTAGAATTGATGTCATATTGTCGTGTAATTATTGCAAGAGTTTTGGGTTTTTGCAAACATACAATGTATTGAAGGTTTATTATCTGGGAAATCGTATTCTTAGATGGACGGGCTATTAATATTGGAGCATGTGGCTTCTCCCAAGACATTGTATCGTAGTAAGTTCCATCAGAGTTAATTGGAGCTTCTGAATCTCTGTCATCTAACCCTCTCATCCATGCTGCAGAAATCCTCATTTCCTTTATCCCTTTATTTGCATTTACCATAACACCCTGTTCGTCAATATATGGCTCGATTATTGCACGATTTAGTGCACGGAGAAGAGACCACTTATCAGTTCCATTAGATATAAACTGCATGTTATCGGTAATGGTCATGACATATAAGTCATCAATATCTTGAGTGTGTAAATAATATTTTCTCAAAAAGGATAATAAGCCTAGAGAATGGTCATCTGCAGCATCGTTGTCTGGAATAACACCTTCGTGCATAATATCCTTTTTCTCATACAAATTGAAGGTTAATTCTAAAGATGAGCCATTTCCATTTCTCTTTCCCCAAGTGCCATGTTTTGCTGCATTCCTAATAATATTCTCAACTATAGAAAAAATTGCTTGTCGTCCAATAACACCTCCTGGAAGACTAATATTGATATCTCTCATTGCGTCAAGGTCGTCTTTCTGATCGCCTACAGGAATGTGACCATCAAAAGATCTAAACTTTAAAACAATATCAGACATCCCTTCTTGTTTACTTTTCGTTGGCTGTGTAACACGTGCCAGTCCCTCAGAACGTGCAATATTGCCTAAAAGGATATTATCTGGTTTCATTCCTATACGATCACTATGTCGCTCATATCTCAAATCTGGATTAAGTTCATCAAAAATGAAATCCTTGAAATTTACTTGAGAAAAATATGGCGCATATGCAGTCGCAATTGTAGCAATGAAATCTTGGCGTTCTTGTAGATATGAAATAAATTTCCCTAAGCCAACTAAGAAAGGAAGTGCGACTTCTTTTACTTGAATTAGTGTGTCTGTATCTCGTTCTGTATACCCGTTCTTGATTTTTTGCTCTTTTAATTCTCGCAAATTAGTTTCCAAAGTTTCTTCTAAACGTTTCTTCCAAACGCCTAAATCCATCCCAATCTCATTGGGCATTATTATTTGTGAAAGAACGTTGTCTCGGATCATATCTTGAACAGAATTTAGATGCTGTTTTAAGTATGCCATTACATGACTACCAAGATTATGACTCATGTTGCGAGACATAATAGCAGCTTTGGCAGATTTAATTGATTCTGTTTTTGCGCGTTCAGACTCTTGCCTAGCACGTTCTTGCAATTGGAGTCCTAGGTTGCATAAATAATTAACAGACATGAAACGAACTACGTTTCCAATCTGGTATGCAATACTAGAAACTGCATCATTCAAAACGGCGTCATCCAGGTTTTTTGTTTTAGGCTCAAAGTAAATAAAACAAGCACCGATTCCTTGAAGAGGATTTCCTTCGCCAACTTTATAGGTAAGAAGCTGATTAGAGGCTACAGAACCATAAATAGGAAACGAAATATAATATGAATTAGACAGATCTCTGTCAAGAGTTATCTTATTATGAAGTACTTTGTGCAGTTCCATCTGCAATTCTTCAAGCCCAATAGAACCTGTATCTAAGATTTCCCGGGCTTTGCTTGTCATTTCTGAATAGTTCCTGTCTAATTGAAATGTATTAACGTATATATCACTTCTTTTATCGTTAACCCCAACCTTATAAAAATTGGATGTTTTCTCTTCTATTATAATATCCTTGTCTTCATCATTCTTGCTACACCTCGTTAATACATATTTTTCCTGTCCAATGTTATATAGAAAAGCGGGGTGCTGATATAACGAAATTTTATGGTCTGTTTCTACTTTGTCGATTGCAGCGGAATAATATTTTCCAATAGCATTTATGAAGTCCATGTCAATAACCTTTCCTTCTCCTCCTTTGGTTATGAAAGAACAACACTGCAATTTTCCTTGTGATACAGGATCCAAAGTAGATGCCACTAAACTATATTCAACAAAAACATTGCCAATGTCATCAGGTATATAGTTGTTGGATTTATTAACAGCTTTTTTTAACTCTGATAGGATAATATCACGTACAACCCTTATCCCACAGGTGACACAGGCCTTTTCGGCAAGAAGTTGCGCTTCTTGCTCAATGTTTTCTGCTTCTGTTTTATCCACAGAATTATTTGCGAGTATCGATTTTTTTCTCGCCTCCTCAAAATATCTGATACCTTGAATAATATCAGCACCTATTCCATATTCACTGTTAATCCATTCAGATACTTTACCTGGAGTTTTCTTCCTTTCACCATTATTTGTTTCAGACATAGGACAATATTGTTTAGGTGGAATTAATTTAATTTAAGGATGCCATTATGAAAAACTCCCACATGGAGATTATCCTTCAATTCTCCATTCTCGTCAAATTTTAATTGGCCTGTAACTCCTTCAACATCAACCTTCTTAAGAGCCTCTGTTAAGGAAACATTCTCCTTCTTACCTATTTTAGCTGCCTCAAATAGCATCATCATTGCATCATATCCATAAGCCTCTGTATAGGTTGGCTGTTTGCCGTTCCCTTTTACGAACTTCTCAATCCAAGCCTTTGTCTTCTCACTTTGGAGTGATTCGATATTGAAAGCAGGTGCAGTTACATGGAGATCTTCTAGAACTTCATTAGAGGCTTCCTCTAATGCATCCAGTAAGTCCATAGAGCACAGAACTTTCTTCTTGTCGATGTTATAAGCCTGGAAATCTTTAATAATATTAAGAATGTGTTCTTTGAAACCTGATACCATAATAACGTCTGCATCGAAGTTCTTTACCTTGGTTGCAATATCTCTGAAGTTTGACGTTTCTACAGGGAATTCTTCAATATAGATATTGATATTGGGGTTTTGTTTCTTTAAGGCTGGAACAACTACATCATCGCATTGGACCTTTGCTCCGAGAATATCAAGATGGAGATATGCGACTTTTTGTGGAGTCTTGGAAAGCAGGTATTCTGCAATATGCTTACCTTCAATACCATAGTTTACCCAGCATCGGAAATCATTCTGATTGGCATCCAGCTCCAGAGGAGTCCATGACCACATGACCTGAAGAAGCCCCTTCTTGTGTATTTGGTCAAGAATAGACATGGTCTGAGTAGTTATACCAGACATGTAAACATCTGGATTGGCCATAGACTGCTTTTGGAATATGGTAATTGCGTCTTTGGTTTCTCCCTTGTTGTCCTGATAGTCGAAATCAAACTTGATTCCCAATTCGTTGGCTTCGGCCTCAATGTCTGCTCTACCCATTTCAAGACCATGCTGAATCCACTCGCCATAATAACCGATATAACCAGTCATTGGCAAGTTGCAAGCAACTTTGATAGCATCGTTTGACTCCTGTTTGCATCCGGTAAATACCATTGCGGCTACTGAAAGAATAATCAATAACTTTTTCATAATTCTGTATCTTTTTTATTAAACATTATTTTTTCTATTTCTTTGATATCTTGACTTGTAAACTCTTGTTCAATCTGGCCCTGTGCTATTAAAAGGCTTCTGTCACAAAAAGAAATTGCCTTAGAAATATTTTGCTCAATTAGGATTATAGAAATCCCTAGTTCTTTCTTTACGGTAGACAAAATGCTGTACATATCGTCAACAGCTTTTGGAGAAAGGCCTGCACTTGGCTCATCCAGTATTACAAGACGCGGACGATTTAGTAAAGCCATAGCGAGAGCAAGCTGGTGGCGTTGGCCACCGCTTAAACGGTCTGCCATTCTTCTGCCAATACCTTCCTGAAGGAGAGGAATCAACTTCTGGAATTCAGAACTCATCTTGCCTGCAAGGGAAAGATTCTCATCGACAGTTAGACTGTCAAAGACCTTTCCACCTTGGTGCATGATGGAAATGCCTCTACTAGCGATTTCACTTGTTAATAGTTCTGAAATATCCTCCCCATCAAGAATAATAGTTCCACTTTGATGAGGAAGCATATTCATGATGGATTTGCCAAGAGTTGATTTTCCTGAACCATTTAGGCCAATTATACCTAATGCCTCTCCTTCTTTGATGGAAAGGCTGACACCTCTAAGGATATCAACATTCTTTGTATAACCTCCTTTTATGTCCTTTAACTCCAGTATCATAAGCCTAAATAACTATTTCGAACTTCAGGGTCGTTCAAGACGTTCTCCGCCTTTCCCGTCTTGGCAATGATGCCATCATTCAAAAAAGCGCAATCATCAGCAACCTCTCTAACAAAGTGCATATTATGCTCTATCATAAGCACAGAAATACCTTTTTCTGCAACCATTCTACGAATTAGCTGTCCAATAATAGAGATGTATCGAGGATTAACTCCAGATGTGGGCTCATCTAGAAGCAATAAGTTGTCTTCTCCCATTAACAAGCAAGCTAATGACAACAATCGCTGTTCGCCATATGAGAATTCCGAACCAAGTTTATCCATCTTGTCCACATACTTCTCACTTATAAGAGTTCTGATTATCTCGCGTGCTCTTTCTTCTTTCTCCTGCTCATGAGTCCTTACCCTTTGAGGATGGAATATAGAGGTAAATGGCCGCTCTCCAGTCTTATCCTCTGATGCTATCTTCATATTCTCCATAAGGGTCAAATCGCCTAGGAGTTGGCCTCCTTGGAATAAACGCCCTATACCCATTAAGGAAATTTTGTGGGCAGGAAGACCGCTTATATCTTTTCCGTTGAGAATAACCGTTCCTTCAAAGTCTTTCTGGAATCCTGAAATAACATTAAAGAGGGTAGTTTTGCCAGTTCCATTACCGCCAATAAGAGCTGTAATCTTCTTTTCGGGAATACTCAGTGAGACCCCCTTCAAGAGATTCAATTTCTCTTGGCCCGTATTGTTGAAACTGAGTTTTATGTCTTTTACTTCTAAGATCATTTCATTACAATTTTACCTTTGATTCCCTGTGGATGGAAAATCATAATTAACACTAGTGCAAAACCATATATAATCTGGCGGATTTCCGCTGCCATAGATTCGGGCAAGCCAACCCATCGCAAAACTTCCGGCAAAAGAATTACAAATGCAGCACCACAAATGGGGCGCACCCGGATTTTTCCGTGGCAGCCCACACAGACCCGCATGACCGCATA
>ERZ842401.3576-NODE-3576-length-19109-cov-41.302194_pt1 | contig 19109 bp, 15 predicted proteins | sample MGYA00521270_ERZ842401 | MGnify/ENA primary metagenome ERZ842401 (study PRJEB31892, sample SAMEA3878208) | bioreactor metagenome | biome: Moose rumen | place: Sweden | collected 2011-10 | study: EMG produced TPA metagenomics assembly of the PRJEB12797 data set... | reverse complement strand
CCTGCGACAGCCTGGTCCCAAACCAGGAACGCTACCAACTGCGCTACACCTCGATACAATTTTGCGGGTGCAAAGGTACTAAATTCCCCGGACACCCGCAAATATTTAGATAGAAAAATTACTTGATGATGCCTTGTTCGACAAATATTTTCTTCAAAGCAGTGACAGAACGGTCTACCTGCTCCTTGGTGTGGGTAGCCATCAGCGCATAGCGCACCAGCGTGTCCTGAGGAGCACAGGCAGGCGGAATGACGGGGTTGATGAACACCCCGGCCTTGAAGGCGAGGGCAGTAACCAGGAACGTCTTCTCAATGTCGCGGACATAAAGCGGGATGATAGGACTCTCCGTGTCGCCAATCTCAAAGCCTTCCTCGGCAAAGCGCTTCAGTGCATAGTGGGTGACATCCCAAAGGGCCTCAATGCGCTCGGGCTCCTGCTGCAGGATGTGCAGCGCCTCCATGGCTGCTGCGGTGGCAGCGGGAGTGTTGGAAGCCGAGAAGATATAGGTGCGGCAGTTGTGACGCAGGAAATTGATGGTGTCCCAGTCGGAGGCGATGAAACCGCCGATGCTGGCCAGCGACTTGGAGAAGGTTCCCATAATGAGGTCTACCTCGTCGGTCAGTCCGAAATGGTCGCAGACACCACGTCCGTGGTCACCGAAGACACCGATGCCGTGAGCCTCGTCGACCATGATGGAGCAGTTGTACTTATGCTTCAATTCCACAATCTCAGGCAGCTTGCACAGGTCACCCTCCATAGAGAAGACACCATCGACAACGATGAGCTTGATGGCCTCGTAGGGCAGCTTCTGCAGTACACGCTCCAGGTCTTCCATGTCGTTGTGCTTGTAATGCAACTGACGGGCAAATGACAGACGACGGCCGTCAACAATGCTTGCATGGTCGCGGTCGTCGCAGATGATGTAGTCGTCCTTGCCGACGACCATTGCCAAAACACCCTGATTGACAGAGAATCCCGTGGAGAAGCACAGACAGTCGTCCTTATGGATGAACTCTGATATCTCTTTCTCCAACTGGACATGGATATCAAGGGTACCATTGAGGAAACGGCTTCCAGCACAGCCACTGCCATACTTGTCGAGAGCACGCTTTGCTGCATCGATAATACGCTGGTCACCAGTGAGTCCCGTATAGGCATTAGAGCCGAACATCAAGACCTTATGGCCGCCCATTTCGACCTCCGTACCCTGCTTTCCCTCAATCGCACGGAAATAGGGATAAACGTCAGCCTCCATATACTTCTGCGGCTCACGATAAAGCTTGTATTTTTCTTGTAATTGTCCCATATAATAATAGGTGTAGCCTTGGCTACGATTAGTTTCAGGCTGCAAAGTTAATAATTTTTTATAAATAGTGCAAGAAAAAGCAGAATATTTTGTATTTTTGCAGCGAGAATGGAAACAAGAAAGCACATCACGTTCATAGTAAACCCCATTTCGGGCACTGGAAACAAGGCAGAAATACCTGACTTGATAGCCGAACTGCTGGATGAAGAACAATTCAGCTACGACATCCGTGAAACGGAGTATCGCGGCCATGCAGCTGAGATAGCGCACCAGTGTGCGGACGAAGGCATAGACATTGTCGTGGCCGTGGGTGGCGACGGCACCGTCAACGAGGTGGCACGATCGCTGACGCATACCAATACCGCCTTGGGCATCATCCCCTGCGGTTCAGGCAACGGACTCGCCCGCCACCTGTGCATACCCATCAACGTGCGCAAAGCCATTCAGGTCATCAACGAGTGCCAGATAGAGGCCTTCGACTACGGCGTCATCAACGGCCTACCCTTCTTCTGCACCTGCGGCATGGGCTTCGACGCCTTTATCTCGCTGAAATTCGCCCAAGCCGGCAAGCGCGGACCCGTCACCTACGTGGAGAACGTGCTGAAGGAGGGGCTGAAATACAAGCCCGAGACCTACGAAATCATTGACGACAGCGGAACCAACAGCTACAATGCCTTCCTCATAGCCTGCGCCAACGCCTCACAATACGGCAACAATGCCTACATCGCACCTGGCGCCACCATGAAGGACGGAATGATGGACGTCATCGTCATGGAACCGTTCGACGCCCTGGAAGCACCGCAGATAGCCGCTGACCTGTTTATGAAGACACTGGGCAACAACTCGAAGATCAAGACCTTCCGCACACGCCAGCTTACCATCCACCGCAAACAGCCAGGCGCCATCCACTACGACGGCGACCCCATCATGACAGGCACGGACATCGATGTCCACATTGAGCACCTGGGCATCAGGATTGTCACCAACCCGGAAGTCCCTGAGGACAAAGCGCAGCCCAACATGGTATTGAACGCCTTCAGCGATTTCTTCAACAATATTAATAATGTGCGCGAAGACATCAGCAAGGACCTTGCTCACCAAAGCCGACGCATACAAGCCATCAACAAGGTGCTATTGCGCAAGCTTAGAAGCTAAGCCTGCTAAATGAGAAATGAGTAATGAATAATGAAGTTGTATGCAGATTACCATCACAACAATTGTCATTCTGGCGGCTCTCGGATATGCTGCGTGGCGTGTCTATCAGGCACTAAACACCAACGGCGACCCCTGTTACGGATGTGGACTGAAAAAAAATTGCCAAAAATTTGGCAGTTCCAAATAAAAGTTGTAATTTTGCACCCGCTTACCGAAAAAAGGTGCCTTGGATGAGTGGCTTAGTCAACGGTCTGCAAAACCGTCTACGGCGGTTCGAATCCGCCAGGCACCTCGCACGAAAAGAAACCTCCCAAGAATTCAATTCAGGGAGGTTTTCTTATAGCAGGGGTACTTGCAACGTCATTGACCAACCCCCTTTAACAAAACAAGAATTATGGAACAAGACAATAGAAAAGTCAGCGTGCTGTTTATGCTTTTCGGCACCCTGTTCTGCGTTTGCCTCATCACCGCAAACGTATTGGAAACAAAGCAACTATCGTTCGGTCCCGTCAACCTGACCGCCGGTATCATCGTATTCCCCGTCAGTTACATCATCAACGATGTCGTATGTGAGGTGTGGGGCTACCAACGCACCCGTATGCTCATCTGGATGGGTTTCGCCATGAACTTCCTGGTTGTCATCTTCGGCGCCATAGCCGACTGGATACCCGGAGCACCCTACTGGCACGGCGAAGAGGGATTCCACGTCATCTTCGGCTTGGCACCACGCATTGCGCTGGCCTCGTTCATCGCCTTCCTTGCCGGTTCGTTCATCAACGCCTACGTGATGTCGAAGATGAAACTCTCAGCCAAAGGCAGCAACTCGTTCAAGAAGGATTTCTCGGCACGAGCCATCTGGAGCACCGTGTTCGGTGAACTCACCGACTCCATCATTTTCTTCCCTCTGGCCCTCGGAGGCGTCATACCCTGGGAAGAGATGCCCTCGCTGATGATTAGCCAAGTGACGCTGAAGACGCTCTACGAGATTCTCGTACTGCCCATCACCATCCGCGTCGTCAACTTCACCAAGAAGCATGACCATGAGGACGTCTACGACAACGACATCAACTACAATATCTTTAATATACTTAAGATATAATTTAGAGTTTAGAGTTTAAAGTTTAGAGATTAGGGGTTAGAGATTAGAGTTTAGAGAAATATGAACAGAGAACAGGAAGGCCTGCAGCAGTTAGGCCGAAAGACGGAATACAAGATGACGTACGCACCCGAGGTGCTGGAGACCTTTGAAAACAAACACAAGGAAAACGACTACTGGGTACAATTCAACTGCCCCGAGTTCACCTCGCTGTGTCCCATTACCGGCCAGCCCGACTTTGCCGAGATCAAAATCATGTACCTGCCTGCCGAACGCATGGTGGAGTCGAAGAGTCTGAAGCTCTACCTCTTCTCGTTCCGCAACCACGGAGACTTCCACGAGGACTGCGTCAACATCATCATGAAGGACCTCGTGCAGTTGATGCAGCCCAAATACATCGAGGTGACGGGTATCTTCACCCCACGCGGCGGCATCAGCATCTATCCATATGCCAACTACGGCCAGCCAGGCACCAAGTATGAGCGCATGGCAGAAGAACGTCTGCTGAACAGACAAATGCTATAAAAAGAGCCCATTATTCTCAGCCTATAAAAATATTTTGTGCAAAGAAACAAAATATTTCCGATTTGCAGATGGCAGATTGTGATTTATTTTGTATCTTTGCACAAATATTTACTAAAACCTTATTATCACGTATGAAAAAGAAAATCAAGTTCAGTCTTGTCTACCGCGACATGTGGCAGTCGTCAGGCAAATTCCAGCCTCGTAAGGACCAGTTAGAACGTATAGCTCCCGTCATCATCGACATGGGATGCTTTGCCCGTGTGGAAACCAATGGCGGTGCCTTCGAGCAGGTTAACCTCATGGCTGGCGAGAACCCCAACCTGGCCGTTCGCGCATTCTGCAAGCCGTTCAATGAGGTGGGCATCCAAACCCACATGTTGGACCGCGGCCTCAACGCGCTGCGTATGTACCCCGTTCCCGACGACGTCCGCGAGTTGATGTACAAAGTGAAGAAAGCCCAGGGTGTCGACATCCCCCGCATCTTCTGCGGTCTGAACGACACACGTAATATCATCCCCAGTATCAAGTGGGCCAAGGCCGCAGGCATGATTCCGCAGGCTACCCTGTGCATCACCACCAGCCCTGTCCATACCGTTGAGTACTATAGCGCCATTGCCGACGAGGTGATTGCCGCTGGTGCTGAGGAAATCTGTCTGAAGGATATGGCCGGCATTGGACAGCCTGCCCTGCTGGGTGCGCTGACCAAGTCGATTAAGACGAAGCACCCTGATATCATCATCCAGTATCACGGGCACTCTGGCCCTGGCCTCAGCATGGCTTCTATCCTGGAAGTGTGTAACAACGGTGCCGACATCATCGATACCGCCATTGAGCCGCTGTCGTGGGGTAAGGTGCATCCGGACATCATCAGCGTGCAGTCGATGCTGAAGAACGAGGGCTTCGAGGTAGCCGACCTCAACATGAACGCCTATATGCAGGCACGTACCCTCACACAGGAGTTCATCGACGACTGGCTGGGCTGCTTCATCAATCCCGCCAACAAGCACATGTCGAGCCTATTGCTCGGCAGTGGCCTGCCTGGTGGCATGATGGGTTCGATGATGGCCGACCTGGGTCCCATCCAGAGCATGATTAACAAACTGCGTGAAAAAAAGGGCGAGCCGACGCTCACGATGGACGACATGTTAGTCAAGCTGTTCAACGAGGTAGAGTACGTATGGCCGAAGGTGGGCTATCCCCCACTGGTTACGCCGTTCTCACAGTACACGAAGAACATCGCGCTGATGAACCTGCTGACCATCGAACAGGGCAAGGGCCGCTATGTCATGATGGACGACGCCATCTGGGGTATGATCCTCGGCAAGAGCGGCAAGGTGCCCGGCACTATCGACCCAGAGTTCGTCGAACTGGCCAAGAAGCAGGGACGCGAGTTCACCGATGCTGATCCGCACACGCTCATCCCCAATGCCCTTGACGGATTCAAGAAGGAGATGGATGAGAACGGCTGGGACTACGGTCAGGACAACGAAGAGCTGTTCGAGCTGGCCATGCACCCCGAGCAATATCGCCCGTTCAAGAGTGGTCAGGCCAAGAAGCAGCTGTTGGCTGACATCCAGAAGGCCAAGGACGCCAAGCTGGGCGGCTCGAAGATGAAGCCCGAGGAACTGGCAGCCTTCAAGCATGCCAAGGCTGATGCACTGACGGCTCCCATTGCCGGACAGGTGTACTACGAATTCTCTGGCGAGGGTGCTTGCGAACCTTGTCTGGAACCGTTCATCGGCCAGCAGTACAAGGAGGGCGACATCTACTGCTATATCCAGGCTCCGTGGGGCGAGATTGTTCCCATTCCCGCTGCCCTCGGTGGCAAGCTCGTCGAAGTGGCTGCCAAGCAGGGCGCCAAGGTGCGCCGCGGCGACAACCTCGGCTGGATTGAGAGAGAGGGTTAACGGTTAATGGTTATGGATTATCAAGCCATTATAGATAAGTATTACCCTGCGGAGGATGAGCTCCGCAGGGTATTATTACATCATTCAAGACAGGTGGCCGACCGTTGTCTGGCCATCGTCAGAAAACACCATGAACTGCCTGTCGACGTACAGTTTCTGGAGGAGGCTGCCATGCTGCACGACATCGGCATCTACCAGTGCAACGCACCATCCATCCACTGTCATGGCAGCGAGCCCTATCTGCGCCACGGGCCAATAGGCGGCAACCTGCTCCGCCAGGAAGGCTATGAACGGCATGCAAGGGTGGCCGAGCGGCATACAGGAACGGGATTGCCCGGCTATGAACCGGAAACGCTGGAGGAACAGATAGTATGCTATGCCGACAAGTTCTACTCCAAGTCGAAACCCGACCGCGTGCTCACCGTAGCACAAGCGGCTGAGTCGTTAGAGAAGTTCGGACACAATGGCGTGCTGAAATTCCTGTCTTGGGCAGAACGCTTCGAATAACTCCCCTACTCCTTCCTTGACTGACGGCCAATATCAAGCTTGAAAGCCGGCGAGATGGAATCGATGGCAAAATCGTAGTAGAGGTTGTCTTCATCGATGACACGGAAATGCTGCTTACCCTGCACAGAGTCCTTGGGTGTCTCCCAGAGGATACGTTCGAAACGCTCAGCGTCGGCTACAGAGTCGGTGCGTAGTATGCAGTTGGCAAAACGGTAATCGAAGACAACGGCGGTATCGGTGGCTTCACCCATCACCACGTCGTCGGCATAGCCGGTCACCAACGTGTTGGAGCATTGCAACAGCAGAGGCTGAGCGGTATTGGTAAAGCGTAAGGCTGCTCCACGATCGGCTGAGAACGGATAGAACTGGGCTATCGTACAATGGTCCACAACGGCCTCGCAGCCCTCTAACGACAGGCAGTCACCCAGCGTGTTCGTAAACTGACAGTAGTCAAGGACTACCACGGAATTGCGTGCCGTCAGTCCTGTTCCGCGATTGTTATGAACGATGGTATTGGACATCTGGAGGTAGGTACTGTCGCATACCATGGCATCCCATGCATTACGTATTTCGCAATCCGCCAGAGTGTTATACTTCGACGATGAAGCGATGCTGATACCACGCCACTGACCACTGATGCGGTCGTAAGGCAGATAGTCAAACATGCGGTCAAGGCGGTCGCCTCGAAACAGGCAGCCCGTAGCCTGCAGCTGTCCGCACACGTCAATGCCAGCACCATCGTGGAAATATAGCTCCGTGTCTAGCAAAGTCAACGTGGCACCTTCGTCCACATGAATGCCCTGCCCATACAGGATAATAGGTACGCGGGAGTTGATGACAGTATCGCGTGAAACCACCAGGTTGTTCATTTTCAGCGCATCCCAACTGTAGGTACGCAGGTTGACGCGTTGCTGCTCACCGTTCTCCAGCGTAAAGATGATATTGTCTTCCAGCAACTGAGGCTCTTGTACATGGTTCTCGCGGGTCGTCACCTCCACAAAGACAAGGATGCTGTCGCCCTTGCGCACCTCAAAGTCGCTGCCTACAGGATCCAGATAGGTACCATCAACATTGACGCGGTAGCCCGACTGGGTACCTCGCTCCAATCGGACAGTCTGGATGCGGATGCCATCAGATGACTGGTTCCGTACCCAGAACGTCTGCGTAGCCGAAGGCACCGTACTGAACAGGGTGTCGAAACTAATGGTGTCTTCCGAGAAACTGAGTTTGTTGCCAATAGCCGTACTGAACGAATCGTTGTCCGTACAAGCTGCCAGCATCAACGCCAATATTGCTATAAAAAAGAAAAGTCGCTTTATCATACAAAGATAAAACGGCTTTTCCTTGGTTTTATTGTGCAGCCAGGTTTTCTCTGCCTGAATTTACTTTCCGAAGTAGCGCTTCAGCAGACCTGCGAAGCCGGCACCGTGACGTGCTTCGTCCTTGGCAGCCTCATGCACCATGTCGTGAATGGCATCAAAGCCCATAGCCTTAGCCTGCTTGGCCAGTTCAAACTTGTCAGCACATGCCCCATGCTCGGCAGCAGCACGTTTCTCCAGATTGGTCTTGGTGTCGAACACTACCTCGCCCAGCAACTCGGCAAACTGTGCAGCATGCACGGCCTCCTCCATACCGTAGCGCTTGAAAGCCTCGGCTATCTCAGGATAGCCCTCGCGGTCAGCCTGACGAGCCATAGCCAGATACATGCCAACCTCGCCGCACTCGCCACGATAGTTGTTGCGCAGTTCCTCAATCATCTCCTCGGGCACGCCCTCCAGCTTACCATCGCCCAGACGATGAACGGTGGCGTAGGTGGTCTCACCCTCGTCCTTCAGTTCTGAGAACTTAGATGCGGGAGCCTTACAGATGGGGCACTTCTCGGGAGCTGCATCGCCTTCGTAGATATATCCACAAACGGCGCAAATAAACTTTTTCTTCATAATTGTGTAATGTATTTGTTTGATTAGTAATATTGTTTTTGCAAAGATACGGATAAAAAACAAATCCCCCAAATTTTTTACGGGATTTATTTTCAACAGGATGCTAATTTATCCTTTTTCGGCATTCTGCTGGAGATTGTCACAGGTGAATACCGTAGTTCTGCTTGATTTCGCTCATGACGAAGGTACTCTCGATGGAACCGACGCTCTCGATGTCGCCAAGCTTGGTGAGTACGAAGTCCTGGTACTGCTTCATGTCGCGGGCACGGACCTTCAGCAGGTAGTCATAGGAGCCAGAAGTGTTGTAGCATTCGGTGACCTCGGGGATGCGCATGATGCGGCGGGTGAAGGCTTCGGCTATCTCGCGATTGATCTGCTTGAGTTTCACCTTGCAGAACACCTGCAGTCCCTGTCCCAGCTTGTCGGCATCGAGGACGGCGACATACTTCTTGATATAGCCCTGTCGCTCCAATCGTTTCTGTCGTTCGAAGACGGGCGTAGGTGTCAGGTGGACAGCTTCAGCCAGTTCCTTGGTAGTCAGTTTGGCATTTTTCTGCAGTGTCTTCAGTATCTGCAAATCGGTGTCATCTAGTTCGTTGCTCATGGTCGTTGTGTATAAAGAAAATTATTCTGTTCTGGTTGGCTATTCTGCATATATGTTGGAAAGATATTCTTTCTCGACTGCAAATGTAGGGATATTTTCTGAATTGTGCAAGGATATTTGGAGGATAATGCCGTTTTTCGTACCTTTGTAGCCAAAAAACTAAAGAAAAAATGGATATTGAAGCGTGTTTGCGTCAGCGCATACTGATACTGGACGGCGCTATGGGTACGAAGATACAGTCGGCTGGAATCACTGCCGACAGCTACCACAAAGGGCGTTTTGCCGGATGGCCGGTAGCACTGACGGGCAATAACGACATACTGAACCTGACGGATCCCGAGGTGATAGCCGACATTCATCGCCAATACATCAAGGCGGGAGCAGACATCATCACCACCAACACCTTCTCGGCCAACCGCATCAGTCAGCACGAATACGGCTGCGACGAGGTGGCACACGAGATGTCCTTAGCAGGTGCCCACATCGCCCGCCAGGTGGCAGATACCTTCAGACCTCAGACCTCAGACATCAGATCACGCATCTTCGTCGCCGGTTCCATGGGGCCGACGTCGAAATCGCTCTCGTTAGCCTCGGACATGAACGAGCCAGCACAGCGCAGCATCACCTTCGACGAGATGGCTGCCGCCTACCACGAGCAGGCTGCAGCATTGCTGGAAGGAGGTGCCGACATGCTACTGCTGGAGACGTGCTTTGATGCACTAAATGCCAAGGCTGCGCTTTATGCCGTCCAGCAGCTCGGCGACGAGACGGGCAAGGAGATACCCGTCATGGTGTCGGCGACCATCAACGACCGTAGCGGCCGCACGCTGACGGGACAGACGTTAGAGGCTTTCTACATCAGTATTTCCCACTACCCCAACCTGCTGAGCTTCGGATTGAACTGCTCGTTTGGCGTGACCGACCTGCGGCCGTTCGTCGAACAGTTGGCCAGCCGCATCCCCGTCTACCTGTCGCTGTACCCCAATGCAGGACTACCCAACGAGATGGGCGAGTACGACGAGCTGCCGGCCTATACAGCCAGCCACCTGAAAGAGATAGGTGAGGCTGGACTGCTAAACATAGCCGGTGGCTGCTGCGGCACCAACGAAGAGCACATCCGTGCCATCAGCGAGGCACTAAAGGCCGTGAAGCCGAGGAATATCGCACCTCTTACCTCACACCACTCACCGCTAACCTCCCAGCTGTGGCTCTCAGGACTGGAGCCGCTGCTGGTGGACAAGCAGACGCGCAACTTCACCAACGTCGGCGAGCGCACCAACGTGGCTGGCTCGCGGAAGTTTGCCCGACTGATAGCCGAAAAGAGATACGACGAGGCCATGACCGTGGCCCGTCACCAGATAGAGGGCGGTGCCTCCATCATTGACATCAACATGGATGACGCCATGCTGGACAGCCGACAGGAGATGCAGACTTTCTGCCGCTATATTGCCAACGACCCCACCGTAGCCCGCTCGGTGCTGATGATAGACTCCAGCGACTGGGACACCATCCTGGCCGGACTGAAAAATGCCCAGGGTAAGTGCATCGTTAACTCCATCAGCCTGAAAGGCGGCGAGAACAGCTTTATAGCGAAGGCTCGCGAACTGCGCCGATTTGGTGCCGCTGTAGTGGTGATGGCCTTCGACGAAGAGGGTCAGGCAACTACCTACGAGCGCAAGACAGCCATTGCCGAGCGTGCCTACCGCCTGCTGACGGACATCGGATTCCCGCCGCAGGACATCATCTTCGACGTCAACATCCTCAGCGTAGGGACAGGACTGAAAGAGCATCAAGCTTATGCTGTAGACTTCATCCGTGCCGTGGCATGGATCAAGCAGCATTTGCCGCATGCCAAGACCAGCGGCGGCGTCAGCAACCTGTCGTTCAGTTTCCGGGGAAATAATAAGGTACGCGAGGCCATGCATTCCGTATTCCTCTACCACGCCATCCGCGAAGGACTGGACATGGCCATCGTCAACCCCTCCATGCTGCAGGTGTACGACGACATAGAGCCTGCCCTGCTGAAGGCCGTGGAGGACGTCGTGCTGAACAGCGACGACGGTGCCACGGAGCGCCTAATAGACATCGCCGCTGTTGTCCTCGCTGATTCTGCCAACGAGTCCCCCTCCTCTCCTCAGGACACCTGGCGCTCGAAGGCCGTCGAGGAACGTCTGGCATACGCCTTGAGCAAGGGCATCAGCGAACACCTGGCCGACGACATCCCCGAAGCGCTACAAAAATATGGCCGTCCTATCCACGTGATAGAACAGCCACTGATGCAGGCAATGGAACATATAGGGCAGTTGTTTGGCGAGGGCAAGATGTTCCTGCCGCAGGTTGTCAAATCGGCCAAGGTGATGAAGGATGCCGTAGCCCTGCTGCAGCCCTACATCGACGCAGAAGACGGAGCGGCTGGTGGCGAACGTCCCTGCGCCGTGCTGGCCACCGCCAACGGTGACGTACACGACATCGGCAAGAACATTGTCGGCATCGTGCTGGCATGCAACGGCTTCGATGTCGTTGACCTGGGCGTCATGGTGCCCAACGAGACCATCCTCGAGGAAACCAAGAAGCGGAAGCCTTGTCTGGTGGGCATCAGTGGACTCATCACCCCTTCGCTGAAGGAAATGGAACAGTTGTGCCAGATCTTCCAGCGCGAGAAACTGCAGGTACCCATCGTGGTGGGCGGCGCTACGACATCGGCCGTGCACACGGCTGTCAGGCTGGCTCCGCTCTACGACGGCTGCGTGGTCTATGGTGGCGATGCCTCGCAGACATCGCTGCTGGCAAAGCACCTGCAGCTGGATGCCGACGCGACCATAGCACACATCAAGGCCGAACAGCAGACGCTGCGCGAAGCCTACGCCGAGCACCACGCACCGCTGACACCCTATGCCGAGGCCAACGCCAAGGCTCCCCATGTCGAGCATCATCCCTCCGACCTCTCACCGCTCACCTCATACCTCACACCTCGTACCGCTGACCTTCAGTCCCTCATCGACTGGCGTATGTTTCTGCTATTCTGGGGGTTCAAGGGCGAGACGCTGCAACAGCTGCTGGTGAACCCCGAGGCTGAGCGCACACTGCAGGAGGGCAAGGACTATTTGGCACAGGCCATCGCGCAGGAGAGCATCAAGCTGGAGGTGCTGCTGCGCACCGTGGCCGCCCGGCGGAAGGGCTACAACGACATCGTGCTCGACGACGGCACCGTGCTGCCCATGCTGCGCAGTCAGAGCGCCACGGGTCACTATCGCTGTCTGGCCGACTACTTCGATAGCGAGCAGACCAGTCCGCTGGGACTCTTCACCATCGCCTGCCAATCTCGGGTGACGCCTGCCGATGAGGCAGAGCGGCTGATGAGCCACGCCATCTGCGCCCGACTGACCGAGGCCTGCGCCGAATGGCTGCAAAGTTCCAAGTTTCAGACATACGGCTCAGTGCTCCGTGTGGCCTTCGGCTACGCTACCTGTCCGGACCATTCGCTGAAACGCATCGTTTTCGACAAACTGCAGGCCGAACAGCAGATGGATGTCACGCTGAACGACCACTACTCCATACAGCCGTCGACCGCCATCTGCGGACTCTTCATCTGCCATCCTGACGCCCGCTACTTCCCCGTGGGCCGCATCGACGAGAGTCAGCTGGAAGACTACTGCCGCCGCCGAGGCATCACCACCGACGAGGGCCGGCAGCTGCTGTCGAAATACTTAACGAGATAACGAAATAACAAGATAACGTCATAACGAAAAAAATAAGACATGAAAGTCATAGACATTCTGAATAGCAGCCAGCGGCCCTTTGCCAGCTTCGAACTGGTACCGCCTTTGAAGGGTAGCGACGTCAGCCGACTGTACGACAGCATCGAGCCGCTGATGCAATTTGAACCGCCATTCATTAACATCACCTGCCACCGCGACGAGGTGGAATACGTGCCCAATGGCGACGGCACATACAAGAAGATGACCCTCGCCAAGCGACCGGGTACTGTAGCCATCGTGGCTGCCATCATGCGTCGCTACCCGCAACTGGAGATTGTGCCGCACGTCATCTGCGGCGGCGCATCGGCGTCGAGGGTCGAGAGCGAACTGCTGGACCTCCACTTCCTGGGCATACAGAATGTGGTGGCACTACGTGGCGACGCCATTCCCGGACAGCGTTTCTTCATCCCCGAGGCCGACGGCTTCAGCTACAGCTCGGAACTGGTGGCGATGATTCACCAGCTGAACAGCGGCAAATACCTGGACCCGACAGTCAAGAAAGGTCTGCCGACAGACTTCTGTGTGGGGGTGGCTGCCTATCCCGAAAAGCATTTCGAGGCTGCCAACCTGGACGTGGACATCGAGCACCTGAAGCGCAAGGTGGAGGCTGGGGCCGACTACATCGTCACGCAGATGTTCTTCGACAACCAACAGTACTTCCGCTTTGTCGACAGGCTGCGCAAGGCCGGCATCACCGTCCCCGTCATACCCGGACTGAAACCCATCTCCAGCCAGCGGCAGATCGACCTGTTGCCACGCTCGTTCCATATCGACATCCCGCAGCAGCTGGTCAGCGAACTCAGCAAGGCCAAGACGGCCGACGCCGCCTATCAGGTTGGCATTGAGTGGACTGTCAGCCAGAGCCGCGACCTGCTGGCACATGGTGCTCCAGCCATACATTATTATACGATGGCCAAGCCCGACAACGTCTGCCAAATCGTCAAAACGGTGTTCTAAGAGGGCGTTTCAGGCCGCTTTTTAGAATATCATTCCAAGAAAGCGCATCCTTAAGGGACGATTCGGAATTTTATTCCGTCAGATTTGAATTATTAGGTATATCTTCTGGATTTCGAAAGAAATTTGGAAGATATATCTTTTTGCCGTACCTTTGCACCCAGAAACAAGAAAATTAAATCATTAACATTAAATCAAAGAAAGGATAAGATTATGAGTAAGAAGAATTACAAATTTGAGACTTTGCAACTCCACGTAGGCCAAGAACAGGCTGACCCCGCAACCGACGCCCGCGCCGTGCCCATCTACCAGACCACGTCGTATGTATTCCGTAACTCACAGCATGCTGCCGACCGTTTCGGCTTGCGCGATGCCGGTAACATCTATGGTCGTCTGACCAACTCGACGCAGGGCGTCTTCGAAGATCGCGTCGCTGCCCTCGAAGGTGGTGTAGCCGGTCTGGCCGTAGCCTCGGGTGCCGCTGCCATTACTTACGCCCTGCAGAACATCGTGCAGGCCGGTGACCACATCGTCGCTGCCGACAACCTCTACGGTGGTTCCTACAACCTCATCACCCACACGCTCTCGACACAGGGTATCAGCAACACCATTCTCAACGTCAACGACCTCGAGGCCCTTGAAGCAGCCATCCAACCCAACACAAAAGTAGTATATGCCGAGACTTTCGGTAACCCCAACTCCGACGTGCTCGATCTAGAAGGCGTAGCCGCTGTCGCCCATAAGCATGGCATTCCGTTCATCGTCGACAACACCTTCGGCACGCCTTATCTCATCCGTCCGCTGGAGCACGGCGCCGATATCGTGGTTCATTCGGCTACCAAGTTCCTTGGCGGTCATGGCACGAGTCTCGGTGGTGTCATCGTCGATGGCGGCAAGTTCGACTGGAAGCAGAACGACAAGTTCCCCACACTGTCCAAGCCCGACCCCTCGTATCATGGCATCGTGTTTGCCGACGCTGTTGGTGCTGCTGCCTACGTCACCCGCATTCGTGCCGTCATCCTGCGTGATACCGGCGCTGCCATCTCACCCTTCAATGCCTTTATCCTGTTGCAGGGTGTCGAGACCCTCAGTCTGCGTGTGGAGCGCCACGTGGAGAACGCCCTGAAGGTGGTCGACTTCCTGGCCAAACACCCCAAAGTGGCCAAGGTAAACCATCCTGCCCTGGAGAGCCATCACGACCATCAGCTCTACCAGAAATACTTCCCCAACGGCGGCGGCTCCATCTTCACCTTCGAAATCAAGGGCGGTCAGGAAGAGGCCTGGCGTTTCATCGACGCTCTGCAGATATTCTCGCTACTGGCTAACGTGGCTGACGTGAAGAGTCTGGTCATCCACCCCTACACCACCACCCACTCGCAGCTGTCGCCCGAGGAACTGGCCGAGCAGCACATCACGCCGTCGACTATCCGTCTGAGCATCGGTACCGAGCACATCGACGACATCATCGACGACCTCGCCCAGGCTCTCGACCAGATTTAACTTTCACGAATTCACTTTCACAAACGCAGGGGGCTACCCATCACAGGGGGGCTGCCCCTGTGTTTGTGGATATTTCGCGTATGATTGATTAACTATGAAAGTAGTAATAGCAATAGATTCATTCAAAGGCTGTCTGAAATGTTGTTCAGCCATGTTCCATTCACTTCCTGCCGCGTCAGTCCCATGATATTACTCATCCATTAATTTGCGATAACGGGCGCGTTTGGGTTCTTCCAGTCCTAAGCGCTGAGCCTTATTACTCTCGTACTCGCTGTAGTTGCCCTCGAAGTAGAACACACTCCCCTCGCCCTCGAAAGCAAGGATGTGGGTGCAGATACGGTCGAGGAACCAGCGGTCGTGACTGATGATAACAGCACAGCCGGCAAAGGCCTCAAGACCTTCTTCGAGTGCTCGCAGGGTGTTCACGTCGATATCGTTGGTAGGCTCGTCGAGCAACAGCACATTACCCTCCTGCTTCAGGGCGATGGCCAAATGCAGACGGTTGCGCTCACCACCAGACAGCACGGCGCATTTCTTCTCCTGGTCGGCACCGCTGAAGTTAAAACGCGAGAGATAGGCTCGCACGTTGACATCCCTACCTCCCATGCGAATGGTCTCGTTGCCCTGCGATACCACCTCATAAACAGATTTTGTGGGGTCGATGTCCTTATGCTGCTGGTCAACATAACTTAGCTTCACCGTCTCGCCTACTGCAAACGAGCCTGCATCAGCTTGTTCCAAACCCATTATCAGTCGGAACAACGTAGTCTTACCAGCACCATTAGGCCCAATAACACCTACAATGCCGTTGGGTGGCAGATTGAAGTTCAGATCGGTAAACAGCGTCTTCTCAGGATACGACTTCGCCACATGCTCCGCCTCAATCACCTTATTGCCCAGACGAGGACCGTTAGGGATATAGATTTCCAGTTTCTCTTCCTTCTGTTTCTGCTCCTCGTTAAGCATCATCTCGTAAGAGTTCAGTCGGGCCTTACCCTTGGCATGACGAGCCTTAGGAGCCATGCGTACCCACTCCAGCTCGCGCTCCAGCGTCTTGCGGCGCTTTGATGCCGTTTTCTCCTCCTGAGCCAGCCGCTGAGACTTCTGCTCCAACCACGAAGAATAGTTGCCCTTCCAGGGGATGCCCTCGCCACGGTCCAACTCGAGAATCCACTCGGCCACATCGTCGAGGAAATAGCGGTCGTGGGTAACGGCGATTACTGTGCCCTCATACTGCTGCAGATGCTGCTCCAACCAGTCTATCGACTCTGCGTCAAGATGGTTGGTAGGCTCGTCGAGCAACAGCACATCGGGTTTCTGGAGCAACAGACGACACAGAGCGACACGGCGACGCTCACCACCCGAGAGGTTCTTGACGCTCCAATCGCCAGGAGGACAGTTCAATGCCGCCATCGCACGCTCGAGCTTAGAGTCCATGTTCCATGCATCAGTAGAGTCGATAACATCCTGCAGTTCTGCCTGCCGCTGCATGAGTTTGTCCATCTTGTCTGCATCCTCGTAATATTCTGGCAGTCCGAACTTTACGTTTATCTCGTCATATTCGGCCAGCGCATCGTAAACGTGCTGTACACCTTCCATCACGTTCTCCTTAACGGTCTTTTCCTCGTTGAGCGGCGGGTCTTGAGGCAGATAACCCACCGTATAGCCCGGACTCCAAACCACGTTGCCCTGATACTGCTGGTCGAGGCCGGCAATAATCTTCATCAGCGTCGACTTACCCGCACCATTCAGTCCGATGATACCTATCTTGGCACCATAGAAAAAACTCAGGTAGATGTTTTTGAGCACTTGTTTCTGATTCTGCTGGATGGTCTTGCTCACTCCAACCATCGAGAATATAATCTTTTTATCGTCTACTGTTGCCATCAATAATATCGTATTAAATTAGATTCATTCTGCAAATTTACAAAAAAAACTCAATACGCATGTGTTTTTCGATGTTTTTCTTTGCTAAACAGATTATTTTGCTGTACCTTTGCCGTCAGTTATGGATTTACAGGGTTTCTTCACATCGCTGTTGCATGTGGTTTGCGAGATGGCTCCCTACCTGCTGTTGGGATTCCTGATTGCCGGGGTGCTGCACGTGTTTGTGCCACAGCGGTTCTACGCCAACTATCTGTCGCGCAAAAACAAGCTGTCGGTGCTATGGGCGGCGCTTCTGGGCATTCCCCTGCCATTGTGTTCATGTGGTGTGATTCCAACGGCTATCGGTCTCAAAAACGAGAAGGCGTCGAAGGGTGCTATCGCCTCGTTCCTCATTGCCACGCCGCAGACGGGCATCGACTCCATCCTGGCCACCTACTCGCTGATGGGACTGGGCTTTGCCATCATCCGTCCCGTGGCGGCACTCATCACGGGTGTCTGCGGCGGACTGCTGGTCAACCGGCTGGTTCGTGAGGATGAATACAACTCTGTGGAAGATAACTCTAAACTCTCAACTCTAAACTCTCAACTCAAGTTGTGGCGAGTTTTAAAGTACGCCTACTACGACATGATTCGTGACATCGGCCTGCGCCTGCTCATCGGACTGGTTGTGGCGGCATTGATTCAGGTGGCGGTGCCCGACGAGTTCTTCCTCTCCTTCGCGGACGAGCCGCTCCTGCAGATGCTGGTCATCCTGGTCATTGCCGTGCCGATGTATATCTGCTCTACGGGTAGCATCCCCGTGGCGGCAGCCCTGATGATGAAAGGGCTCTCGCCGGGAGCGGCACTGGTGATGCTGATGGCTGGACCTGCGGTCAATCTGGCCTCCATCCTCGTGGTTCATAAGTCCATGGGCCGCCGTTTCACCTCCATCTATCTGATGACCATCGTGGGCTTCGCCATCCTCTTCGGCCTGCTGCTCAATGCCACCGGACTATTTAATCTTGACTCTACAATGGCGGCAGCAAATTCTTCACTTTTCACTCTTCACTCTTCACTTCCCGCCCTGCCCAGCCCGTTCAAACTCGTTTGTGCCACAGTATTAACCCTATTAATAGTATTTGCTCTTATGATGAAACTGTTTAGCAAGTTCACCACCAAGAAACCGTTAGACCCCGACATTACCGTTTACCGGGTCGAGGACATGCATTGCAGCCATTGCGAGGCCGCCGTAGTCCGTGCCGTCGAGGATGTGCCCGGCGTAGAGAAAGCCTCTGCCAGTGCCTCTGCCAACACCCTCACCGTCAAAGGCCCCGCTACGGAAGACGCCATCCGCAAGGCGGTAGAAGGGATTGGCTATACATTTAAGGGACGTTAAACACGTCAGAGATGACGTGGATCATCAGAGTCCCCATGATCCATATGAACGTCAATACAATTTTTCTCATAATCTTATCTATTGATGCTTTCTTGTTTGACAGTGCAAATGTAGTAACATTTTCGTAAACTTCAAAATAGTCTACTCCAAAAAATGATCACATCCCCTGGTCATGTTATCCAAATACAATTCCTTGCGAAATCACAAATTGCGTAACACATAGCAATACAATAAATGAACTTATCAGAGCACTTGCAGTTATAGCTAGCAGGATCCACTTATTTTCAATTAGATTTCTACTAATATTATTTTCAACAACAGATAAAAATTCTTTTTCATAGAAGTAATATCGAATAACAAGAATAACAAGAGTTATAATTCCTGACAAAACGTATCGCATTTTAGGATATGAATAAATATATTGCAATGTCTTTGTGGATGAAAGCAGTAAAACTATATCCAAAGAGGCATTAAAGTAGAAATCCAAAATCACACTACTATTTAATATGGCAGTATATTTAGCATCCCAGTCTGCATAATGAAACTTACGCAACATCATGTAGCAACAGCAAGTGACAAAATCTATTAGATTCAT
>ERZ842401.3574-NODE-3574-length-19117-cov-3.273319_pt1 | contig 19117 bp, 12 predicted proteins | sample MGYA00521270_ERZ842401 | MGnify/ENA primary metagenome ERZ842401 (study PRJEB31892, sample SAMEA3878208) | bioreactor metagenome | biome: Moose rumen | place: Sweden | collected 2011-10 | study: EMG produced TPA metagenomics assembly of the PRJEB12797 data set... | reverse complement strand
TAAAATCGCCAACCCGCAGGCGCAGACCACAGGATCTTTTGATCTTTTCTTCAAAAATACAATAATTGCGGAGCTGATCATGCCCACATAAAAAACAAATCCCAGAATCCCCTCATTAACCAGAATCGTCAGCCATTCATTATGCGCATTGGTAAGTTTCGCATTCCCGAATAAATTGTTGACAAGCGTCCGGATTTCTTCACTTCCATCTGTATATATATATGCACTCATACAATCCGGTCCGACACCCACAAGCTTATGCAGCGGATCCTGTTCTTTGAAGGCTAAAACTCCGGCTTTCCAGGTGGCACCTCTGTTGCTCCCCCAGCTTTCATCCATCACAAACATAGCTGTGTCTGTAAATCCGAATTTTTCACTGACAGCTCCGTTTTTTAACGTATTGATCCAAAGAAAAAGAACATATGCCAGAATGACAGCCACATACAGAATCAATCCCAATGCGGCAAATACCTGGATAAGACGCAAATTTTTTTGCCGATTCTTAAACCAGATACTTACGATCAAAAATATAAACGCCGCCGCAAAGAAGATCACTGCAAAAAATGTATGCGTAAGAATTTCGGTTCCTCTGTCCAAATCAGACACGGAAATGTCCCATATATTTTTTTCCCGGATAAGCCAGATAGCAAAACCGCATACGGTCAAAAGAAATAAGACAATAGAAAAACGTACCAGCCATGCATAATCTCTGGCCGCCAGCCAAAATAAAATCACCAGAACAGTTGCCAATGCAAAGACCCCGCTGTCGCTCCCCTGAGTTTCCAATGAGGTAAATCCCAGGACAATATAGAAAGCAAGTGCACATCTTGCCCATAGTTTTATTTCCTGTTTAAAGATAAAATAACCGACGGCAAAAAACAAAACCACGACCAGATATCCACAATACCAGTTGATGTTTCCAATCGTTGAAATGAAATTGGAATTTTGAATCTTCATATCAACGGGGTAAAATCCAAATTTATTCAGAATTCCCAACACAATTACAATCGATGAGACGGGAAGCACATAAAATGGCAGGAAATGCTCCTCACCGCATTTCCTGGAGATCAAAAAATAAGATCCAACTAATATCAGCTGAGGCAAAGTGCCCATAAACCAGCCCGTTGCTCCCCATTTAGCCTCCTCCCTGTACAAGGAGCATAAATGCGATACAACAATCATGATTCCAAATCCCGCTGCAAGGAAATCGATATATGTAAAATTTCCAAACAACTTCTGCGCAGAAGGCTTTTCCTTCCTCCAGACTGCACGAATCACTCTGACAATAATCAAAGCTGTGGCAAGCACAGCGGCAGTGACTATGATCCAGCCGCCCCATTTACGGAAAAATGTTGATTTATCTGTCCCGATATGCTTATAGCCATCCCTGTAGTAAAGAGGGAGAACCGCCAAAATTGCGAATAAATAGACTGCAGCTGCTATTTTCAGCAGAAAAACAAGACAACCTTCTATCATTCCATGTGCCCCGTTCTCCTGCCCGCTCTTTTCCCTGTAAAGTTTTGCCACTGACATCATCCTCCGTACTACTGCACTTGGCCGCATCCACCTTCGAAATCCCTATGAAAGACCACTATACTTGCGAAAATACGAAATCCCCAAAGATCCAATACCTGCATTACATGCATTTGAGAACGCTGCTTTGTTCACCAGGGTTTGTTTGAAGTGAATTCTTCTGTTAACCTCCGTGCGGAATATCTCCTGCTGTCTGACGCTGCATCCCACATGGGAGATGGAGACAATTGTATCATTTACCATCTTTATGGGGAAAATATGCCTGCGAATAAAAAATTTCCACCATCTCTCAACATCTCCCAGGCCAAACCCCTGCAGATGCATTTTGCCCCTCCGCATTTCAAGGATCGGGTGAAGATTAAAGAGCTCACAAAACCTGCTGATCCTTAAATCAGTATAGCCTCCGCGGTACATAGCTTCCATAGATGGAAGCAGGAATCTGGTTACCACCTGTCTCTTTGTTTTGTTTACATTCTCGACAATCTCACCGACGGAACGCCCCTCCATGGCAAGCCTTGCAGCCTGCAGTGTCACTAAACCTGCTCCGCAGGAAATCTGTTCGGAATCGATGATATGTACATGATCGAAACTTTTTGCCGCTTCCACCGCCATCCCGTAGCTCTTCCCGATTTTCGAGGTCAGGGCAATATGCACCACATCCTCCGCGTGCGTGAGCACATCGGCAAAAAAGGCCTCATATTCTCCTACGGAAGCACTGTCGGAAACAGCAGTGATCTTCCCGTTAGGTCCGTAGAATTCTGCCAGATTATCGGAATTGATCTCTCTGGTGTCCGCGAATCTGGCATTCTCAGTCTTAATGTACAGATACATCATCTGAATGCCGTATTTCTCAATCAGTTCCTCTGGAATATCACTGATGCAGTCTGTCGTAATACAGATTTTTCTCTTCTTGTGGCCTCTGACAACGGATACATCCCGCTCATCCTCATCCGAGACAACCACCTTCTCTTTCCGGTATTCAACAATATCCTCCGGCAGGAAACGAAGAATCTCCTCCTCCAGCTGAATTCCCTGGATCGGCTTCTCCAGATAGGAGTCAAAATCATAATCCTGACACAATGCTCTCGCCTCCGAGAGTGTATCCGCAGTCAGCACAATCACGGCAGAATCCTTACAAAGTCCGTTGACCTGTTCCCGTAAGAGCTGCACTGTCTCTGCGCCGTTCATTTCCGGCATCATATAATCCATCAGAATGACATTATAGTACTGCTTCTGTGTTTTTTCCAGACATTCCACACCACTGGTGACACAGTCAACCTGCACTTTAGTAGCTCCCAAAAGTTTGGAGACTACCATTGCATTCATCTCATTGTCATCCACCACAAGAATTTTAGCCTCCGGAGCCTCAAATGTCTGCCGATAAGTTTCATAAGTAACCTTATGGCTATTTTCTAGGAAGCTCTCATCCCCGATAGGCAGCGGATTTGCCACCTGCTGCGGAATAACGACAGTGAATGTGGATCCCTTCATATAAATGCTGTCCACGGAAATCTCTCCGTCCATCAGATCCAACAACTGCTTGCTGATGGCAAGCCCTAATCCGCTTCCCTCGATCTTGGTATTGGATTTTTCGTCGAATCGCTTAAATACATCGTACAAATACTGGATATTCTCTTTCCTGATCCCGATTCCGGTGTCCGCTACAGAAACCCTGAGAAGCGGTTTGTCCGGCGCGGAATCATCCCAATTTACAATCAGCGTGACAGATCCCTCTTTTGTGTATTTCACTGCATTGGTAAGCAGATTTAACAAAATCTGCTTGATCCTTCTCTCATCCCCCAAAAGCTGGGACGGGAGGTTGGAATCCACCTCCACAAAGAATTTCAGACTTTTTTCCATGGTCCGGATCTGGATCATATCCACCAGCTCCTGCAGCATTCTCCGGGTATCGTAGCTGTCCGTAAATATCTCCATCTTCTGCATTTCCATCCGGGACAAATCCAGAATATCATTCACCAGACTTAACAGCATCTTGCTCGCCACCTGGATATGAGCCGCGTATTCTTTGGTTTTTTCATCCTGATTTTCCCTCATGATCATTTCGTTCAGACCAATGATGGTATTGATAGGAGTTCGGATCTCATGGCTCATGCCTGCGAAGAAATTGTTCTGGGAGCTGTTCACTCTCTTTAACTCCTCCTGCTGCTCCTTATTGATCTTTCTCTCCTCATCGTAGATATTCAGCTGAAACTTGGAGAGGATCCCCAATGCGATCCCCACCGCCAGGACACTGAACAAGGAATCTGTGTAGACCGCCGCGCGGGAGTCCAGATAAGACAGCCGATCCGGGAAGTGATAACCGATCCCATACAGTATAATATACGTGATCATGGTCAGGACAAACAAAATTACCGCCGGTTTCCCCGTATACATCAGAAAAATATAAAAAATTCCCAGTACAAACCAGATGGGTGCGCCGCCGTCCACACCGCCGTTTAAAATAAACAATCCCGGAAAGATCAACATAATCAGAATGACTCCCATGACATTGGCCACAACATTGACTTTATTCAACCGGAAGGTGACGGACACCGTCGCAATCAGCCCTGCCATCACAGCAAGCAGCATAAAGACGCCGCCCTTAAAGCCGGTGAGGGCAAAACTCTCGATCAATCCCGCGGCTCCTAAAAATGCGGCTACAAGGACGCTCAGACGAAAGATACGGATTTTCGGCTGGGTATCACGGTCATGAATCAGTTTCGCTATCCGCTCAAACATTCGTATCTCCTCCTTCCGAATTCTTCAAGTCGTCTTTCAATTTTGAAAGACTCTCCACTGCGGACATATAGTCCGAATTCTCCACCTTGCGTCTGATCGGAGCCAGACCGCCCTTCAGGGATTTGCCCCGGTATTTATACTTCTGAAGTTCATCCAGTATCCGCAGCATCTCATCCTCGTCAAAACCATACATGGCATCCTCCATCTCCGATACAAAACGTTCGAATTCCATGTCATAAATCTCCGGGAGACCTTCCGTGCTTTCCTCTTCTTCCCCGTTCCCGCTCTGCTCACTGCGGAAATCTTTCAGCAGACCGATCACCCTGTGATATTCTTCGATCATCTCACGATGGTTTTCTTTGATATAGGAAATATTGACTTCTTTCCCCGCTGCCTCAAGGGCTTTCGCCAGTTCTGAGAGTCTGACCGCCCCGATGCTCAGCATGGAGCTTTTCACAGCGTGCACCGCGATAGTATAATTATTCCAATCCTCTTTCTCGAACAATCTTTCCACATTATCGAGATTTTGGGGACCGCTGTCACTGTATAATTTCAGAATCTCCAGATATTGAGTCATTCCCCCGCAATAGATCAGACCTTTCTGGATATCCAGGTCGCCCACCTTAAAATCTGCGGGTACCTCCTCAATCAAAGACATCTCTTTGCTTAAGCTGTCTCCGTTCGCAGGTTCGTCCCCGGATACGCTTTCCGCCTGCTTCTTTTCAAAAGAATCCTGATTCAAAAGCTCTTCATCCAGAGGAAGGAGTTTTTCCTCCGGGAGGTTACGCCGCAGTACCCTTTCCAGAACGGAAGATTCCACCGGTTTTTCCACAAAATCAGCGAAGCCTTCTGCCAGGAAGGAGGCTCTGACTCCTGCAATGGCATTGGCAGTCAATGCGATAATCGGCACACGATGATAATAAGAGCCAGACTTTGCACGGATTTTATGCAGAGTTTCCACTCCGTCCATCTCCGGCATCATATGATCCATAAACACGAAATCATAATCTTTGCTCTCAATCTTTTCCAGCGCTTCCTTACCGCTGGTAGCAGCCGTCACATGAATCTTGTAATTTGCCAGAAGGCCCTGTACAACCTTAATGTTCATCACATTGTCATCCACAACCAGCACATGGACATCCGGCGCAACAAACTTGCCTTTTCTCACTTCATGTTCAGGCTTCTGGACAACCATCTCATTGTTCAGCACCGCCACGATAGGCAGCAGATAGAAAGGCTTGAACAGACGAATGATCGTATCTTTCTCTATGAATTTTTCCTCCCAGTGGTCGATCAGCATGATCACCTTGATCTTCTCCGACAATGTATTAAAAAAGGCCGGATCCTCCAGATAGTCCACTCTGCCGATGAAGACATGAGTAACATTCTCGCCCTCCACTCTTCTCTTCAATTCATTCAGATTACGGCAGATATGTCCCTCTACCTCCAGCTGGGACAGCATATTTTTGATATTGGAAAAATATTCATCCCGGATTGCGGTCAGCTCAAACTGCTCCATGCTGATATAAATCAGCATATTGATCTGTTCCGGATTTTCGATATGTATGATCGGTCTCTCATCCACCACCTTCTGCGGGATGACCGCTGTGACCGATGTTCCCTGCCCGATCCTGCTCTTGACGGAAATCACTCCGTTCATCTTCTCCACAATCGTCTTTGAAATGGCCATACCCAGACCGATACCGCCCTCCTGACGGTTACGCCTGGTATCCACCTGATTGAAACTGGTGAATATCTTTTCCAGATCCTCTTCCTTCATTCCGATCCCTGTATCCCGCACCTTTAAGACCAGATTGATCCCATATGCTTCCTTCCGCATCCCCAGATCAATGGTCACACAGCCTTCGTTGGTGAATTTAACAGCATTGCTCACCAGATTCATCAAAACTCTCCGAATCTTTTTTTCATCGCCGTAGAGAAGTCTGGGCATATCCGCATCACAGTTGATGATCAATTCCACATGCTTATCCTTCTTCATGGCAACCGACATATTCACAATGTCATTCATGGTGGAAGCCAGATTGTATTCCTCGTTCTCCAGATCCATATTTCCAAACTGCATATCTGTAAAATCCATAATATCAGAAACGACAGACATGAGCCCCCTGCTGGCGTTCTGAATATCATAAACTTTGCCTTTGATATCCTGTAAATCTGTTTCCTGGGTCAGAAGCTCGCACATTCCATAGATGGTGTTGACCGGTGTGCGGATCTCGTGGCTGATATTTGCAAGAAAATCGTTTTTACTTTGTTCCGCCATGGTGAGGGAAACAATCACCTTGGACATCTGATCCGCAGTGATGGCTCTTTTTCTCACCCAGACATAGATCACGATTTCTGCGCCTATAATGCAAAATACCTGGGAAAGTGCACCGGAATCTTTCAGCTCGGCTTCAAAACCTACCGTGGACAATCTTGTGGTAAAAAAATACAGAAAGATAAACGCTGTCCCCCATGCAGATATACGACATGCATCCAAAACTCCAAACATTCCTGTAAAAATGGCAAAACAGACGATTGTAGCGGAAACAGTGACCAGATTATCCTTATTAACCGCATACAGGACAGCAGTCAGCTGCATACATCCGGAAATAAACAGGGCACGGAACACAAAATCCCGCACATTTCCCATATTGACAGACCATGCGGCAAACATCGAGAGCATCATACTTACCGACACCCACACCGGTGCTCCATCCTTGATCGCCCATATGACCATATTGATCGAAAACAAGGAAAAAAAGATCAGAATAAATCTCTCCATTCCTTTGGGATTCTGTGCCTGCACTCCCTGGCCCTGAGGGCTTTTCTGAGACCCCGGGGGCATTGGGCCGCGCCCCATTGATCCGCGTCCCATTGGGCCATGATCCATCATTCCACGATTCATCGGACCACCACCTTGTGCCTGTCCATGATTCTGTACCGGATTTTCCTGTCTCTGCTCCATATGCCGCTCCCTAATTCATAATCCAGATCCCCCCGCAAATCCAAATCGCCATAGGAGTCCGCTAGTATTGCGATTTTTAGGTGAATTTAGATTATCTCAAAGTATTAATATTTCCCAAACCCATCATTCAAAGAAATGATCTGTTCGTTTCTGCTGCTCTTATATGACTGACGTGCCTCTGCTTTTTCTGCGCGCCCCAGTCTGTATACTGCCAGAAGCTCCCTCATTCTTGCCGCCTGCTCCGACAGTTCCTGGCTGGCTGCCGCACATTCCTCACTGGTGGCAGAATTATTCTGGACTACCTGGGACACTTGTTCCACTGCCTTGTCGATCTGATCGATGGCCGTCGCCTGATAATTAGAGCTCTCCGCAATTCCTGTTATGATCGTCTCACTCTTTTCCAACATGACGGTAAATTCCACCAAAACCTTTGCAGTCTCTTCCGCGATCTGGGAACCAAGGCCCACTTTATTCACAGAGTCCTCGATCAGCTCTGCCGTCTCTGCCGCTGCCGCAGAGCTCTTCGCCGCGAGATTTCTCACTTCCTCTGCCACAACTGCAAACCCTTTTCCCGCTTCACCTGCCCTGGCTGCTTCCACAGCCGCATTTAATGCAAGAATATTGGTCTGGAATGCGATATCGTCAATCACCTTGATGATCTTGGAAATGCTGGCGGATGACTTGTTGATGTCTTCCATGGCGTTGACCATGTCGTTCATCTGCTGGTTTCCGCGTCGGATCTCCTCATGAGCCTTCTGCATCATATCTGCCGCAGAACCCGCTTCCACAGCATTCTGTCTGGTTTTCTCTGCAATGTCACTGATGGATGCCGTGATCTCCTCGATCGCGCTGGCCTGCTCGGTAGAGCCCTGAGCCAGTGCCTCACTGGCGCTGGCAACCTGGGAAGCACTGCTTGTGACCTGATAAGCCCCGTCACTGATGTTGGAAAGCGCATTGTGATTCCTGTCCACTAACTGTTTCATTGCAAGCCCCATCACATCTTTGTCCGATCTCAGCTTCACATCTACTGTCAGGTTCCCGTCAGCAATCTGCTGGGCTATGGATGCCTGATATTTTTGGTTGTCGGCTACTTTCTGTATCTCATCCAGCATTTCGCCAAACTCATCATTTCCATATTTTTCAATACTGATATCCAGATCTCCCTGCGCAAGCTTCCCTGTGGCTGCCTGAAGCTGTGCAAAAGAAAATTTGAGTGTTTTATGTAAAATTGAATAAACGGCAATCATCAAACCGGTGATCAGAATGAACATAATCGCCTGGAAAATCCCGAAACTGGTCAGATACGCCTTGGGATCCTTGCCGTTTGCTATACTGCTCGCCGCGAAAAAACCTACCCCCAGCAGGATCACAATATAGATTCCCATAACTACATAGCTGAGTATCAGCTTTTTTTGAAATTTCATGTTTTTAAACATTGTTATTCACCCTCCTCATCGGAAATTTCCTCACTCGCCTGTTCCAAAAGCGTCAGTTCATCATCATTCAGCAATTTATCCGGATCCAGAAGAAGCTTTACGCTGTTTCCGATCTTGCCGATCCCGTACACATACCTCTGCTGGCTCTTATCTGCCTTTCCAATGGTGGGCGGAGGAAGAATATCCTTCTCCCTGATTTCCACCACTTCAGCGATCTTTTCCACAATCAGGCCTACAACTGTATTTTTTACTGTGATCACAATGATGCATGTCCGGTCCGTGTATTCAATAGGCTCCTGCTTGAATCTCAGCCTCACATCGATCACCGGAATGATCTTGCCTCTCAGATTGATCAGTCCTTTGATATAATCCTTGGTCTCCGGAATCGCTGTCACTTCCTGATATACGATAATCTCATTGACACACTGGATCTTTAATCCAAAATATTCTTTCCCGGATTTGAAGGTCACATATTTATCTTTCTGGGATTCCTTTTCTTGCAGTTCATTGTCATTCATCCCTGCGCTCTCCTTTCTATTTTTCGATGAGTCCCGCCGGATCCAGGATCAGTGCAAGGCTCCCATCCCCAAGCTGGGTACATCCTGATAATCCCTTCACCTTCTCGATGTAATCCGGGATCGGCTTCACTACGATCTCCTGTTTTCCCGAGAGGCTGTCCACCAGGAGACAGATACTCTGTTTATCCACCTCTATGATCACTAACATTCCATTCTCATAATCCGGCTCATAATCTGGAAGATGATACGTCTCTCCGAGTCTCATTACCGGGTAGCCCTCACCCCGGATCATGATAAATTCCATGCCGTCCGGATCTTTCTGTATGGTTCGGTCTCTCACGCCCACAAATTCTTTCACCATACCAGTCTCGATTACGAAAGAAGACTTTCCGACCCTCATGACAATTCCATCGATAATAGCAAGCGTCAGGGGAATTTTCATGTTCATCGTGCTTCCCTGTCCCGGTTTGCTCTCGATCTCCAATGTGCCTCCGATGGACTGCAGATTGGATACTACCACATCCATACCCACGCCCCTGCCGGAGTACTCTGTAACTTTTTCGTTGGTGGAAAACCCCGGAAGCGTGATAAACTGGTATACTTCTTTATCCGTGTAAGCACTGTCCGGCTTGTAGGGATCGATGATCCCCTGTTTTCTCGCCTTTGCGATGATCTTATCCCGATTCAGTCCGGTTCCGTTGTCCTGGACGCTGATCCATACTTTTCCTGATTCTGTCTTGGCAGAAAGGGTGACTTTTCCTTTCTCGGTCTTTCCCGCTGCCTCTCTCTCCTCCTTTGTCTCAATTCCGTGATCCACAGAATTTCTCACCAGATGCATCAGCGGGTCGGAGATATGTTCAATGATATTCTTATCCACCTCCGTATTCTCCCCGATCATCTCAAATTCCACATCCTTGCCAAGCTTTCTGGACACATCAAAGACGATCCGGTTCATCTTCTGAAATGTGGTAGTGAGCGGAACCATGCGCATACTCATAATGACACCCTGCAGATCAGAGGATATCTTGGTCATCTGGCCTGCCGCTTTGTTAAAGTTATCCAGACTTAAGCCCGGCACCTTCAGATCCTGGTTCTGAAGGACCACGCTTTCCGCGATCACCAGCTCACCGATCAGATCCATCAACATATCCATCTTATTCACGTCCACACTGATAAATGCAGCTTTTTCTGCCTTCTTGGGCTTATCCTTTGCAAGCTTCTTTGCCTTGCCGGGTTCCTTGGACTCGATGACGAAATCACCGGGGGAGAAAGTCTTTTCCGGCTCTTTCTCTTTCGGCACCTCGCCCGCCTGCTCCGGCGCCTGCGTTGTCAGAACCTGCCCGGGGAGGATTATCTCACCGGCTTCTACTTTCTCCCGGCTCTTCTGCTCGATTTCCTCAACGCTGGAATCCAGATCGATCCTGATCTCCGATCCGATACTGTCAAAGCCCTGCTGATATTCTTTTGCGGTGCACTCGTAGATTTCTACTTTCTGTATTTCATATCCTTCTTTGACAACACCTTTTAATTCATCCTCTGTGCTTTGGGTTTTTAAGAGAATCTTGAAGCCGTTCTCCAGAATTTCCTGGGAGCAGCTTTCGTCCGTGAGAATATCCTCCGGATAAAAAAGCATATCCTCCGCGATCTCTTTCAATGCATGAACCGCTTTATAGGCGTGGATCGTGACCATCTGCACATCCGGCTTATAGGTGATATAAATCTTGTAATAATGGCTGGCATCCGTTGCCACCGGTGCAATATAGAACTGTTTCGGCTCCTCATGCACATTCTGGCTGATGACATCTGCCACCTCTTTGTGTCCATTCTTGATGGAATTCAAAAATTTATCCACGGAAGCAATGATCTGTGTGGCATCCCCGTCTGCGGCCTCGCCGTTGCGAATCTTATCCATCTCGGCCATGATAAAGTCTGCGACTTCCAGCACATGCTCCACCAGCTCCATATGCGGAACATGCTCCGGCTTGGATTCCCGGAGATAATAAAAAACATCTTCCAGCTTGTGGGACACTTTCGTGATGTCATCAAACATCATCATTCCGGAAGAACCCTTAATCGTGTGCATGGTACGGAATATTTCGTTGATGCTGTCTTCGTCAAAACATTCTTCATCCTTATACTCCAGAACAATCTCCTGAAGCCTCTCCAGCAGCTGGGTGTTCTCAAACAAATAGACATCCAACATACCGTCCATGTTAAATGATTCAGCCATCCGGCACTCCTTTCATCTTTACCCTATTAATCCAAGTTTCCGCAGCGCCTGCTCAAATTTATCCTGATCGATCGGTTTGCCGGAATATACGGTGCAGCCAAGATCAAAAGCCATTTTTACATTCTTTTCGTCGTTCAGCGCCGTAGCCATGATGACTTTAGCTCTTTTCTCCTCCGGAATGTTCCGCTCTTTTTCGAGATTCCGGATTCCCATCAATGCCTGGTAGCCGTCCATAACCGGCATCATAATATCCAGACAGACAAGCTCATAGGGTTCTCCATCCTCCAACGCCATCATAAATGCGTCCACAGCCTCCATGCCGTCCACGGTAACATCGCACTCACCGTATTTTGACAAAAAAGTATTCATAAATTTCCTTGTCACAAAATCGTCTTCCGCCAATAAAATTTTCATCGCCCTTCCCCTTTCACTTTTTTTGTAAAATCGAATATAACCTTTTGGCAATATCCGGCAGTTTTTCCTGAAATTGTACCGCTCCTATTTCATATGCGGACTTGGGCATGCCATAGACAACGCAGGTAGATTCATCCTGTCCTATGGTCTCTGCACCCGCCTCTCTCATGGCGAGAAGTCCCTTCGCCCCGTCGGCGCCCATTCCCGTAAGTATGATCCCTACTGCATTGCTGCCTGCAGCCTTTGCCACATCATAAAACAATACATCCACTGCAGGGCAGACACTGTTCACCTTTGGTTCCCGTTTCAGCACTACCTGATACTCTCCGTTGATACTGGTCAAATGCATGTGTTTGTCGCCTCCCGGAGCGATCAGTACCTGTCCGGGTCTCACCACGTCGCCGCTTCTGGCCTCCCGCACAGTCACCCTGCTGAGAGAATCCAGGCGGTCTGCATACATCTTGGTAAATCCAGGCGGCATGTGCTGTACCACCACCACACCCGGAATATCAGGCTTTAATTCCTTGACCACCGCTGCGATAGCCTCCGTACCGCCGGTGGAAGCACCAATGGCAATGATGGTTTTATTCAGCTTATCCGTCGGAAGAAAAGATTCCGGCATTTTCGGACGCATGTTCGCGATCCTGGCCACCGCTGCGATCTTGATCTTCGAGGGGAGTTCCGTCACGATAAACTCTTCCATCGCCTGTTTGTCCACCGTGTGAGGCTTGGCGACAAAATCCACTGCCCCCGCGTTCAGCGCATCAAATACCCTTTCGCTCAGAGAACTGATCACCACCACCGGCATCGGATACTGGGGCATCAGTTTCCTCAAAAACTCAATCCCGTTCATTTTCGGCAGTTCAATATCCAGTGTCATCACGTCCGGTTTATAATCCAGTATGGCATCCCTGGCCTCATATGGATCCTTGGCTGTCGCCACCACCTCAATATCCGGATCCTTACTTAAATTCTGTACCAAAAGTGTCCGAAAGACCATGGAGTCCTCCACCACCAGTACTTTTATACGTCCCATATTCCTCTCCGTTCTTTGGCTTTAACAGATTTGCCTGCCGTCACGCCTGCTTCCGATATATGGAAGAATCAATCATCTCCAATGACAGGTCAGTTTTGTCCAACGTTTCGGTCTTGCCGATAAAGAGATAGCCTCCCGGCTCCATCACCTCATAAATCTTCCTGATCAATTCTTTCCTGGTTTCCCGGTCAAAATAGATCATCACATTCCTCAAAAAAATCACATGCATTTTCCGTTTAAATGGAAACGGATCCATCAGGTTAAATTTCCTGAAGATGACCTGATCCCTGATCTCTTTGCTGATCTCAAACAATTCTCCGCCGTACTTTTGCCGTAAAAATCTTCTTTTCCAGTTTTCCGGCAGCGGATCTGTCTGTTCTTTTGTGTAGATGCCCTCAGATGCTTTTAAGAGAGCTTCCGTGGAGATATCCGTCGCCAGAATCTGTGTATCCCATTCGTCGTGTTCAAACCCGAAAAAATCCGTAAGCACCATGGCTAATGTGTACGGCTACTGCCCTGTGGATGCCGCAGCGCACCAGATACCCAGATCTTTTTTGCGGGACTCTTTTTTTCTGAGATAAGGCAATACCTCATTTTTCAAAAAATCAAAATGATCTGCCTCCCTCATAAAAAATGTGTGATTCGTGGTAAGCAGATTTACCAGCTCCCGCTCTCTTACGCCGGTGATATCATGCTCCACCTCATTCATATATACCGTGTAGCTATGAAAACCGTTGCTATGTAGATAATTCTCCAGCCTTCCCGAAACAATCTCTTTTTTGTTTCCCATGTCGATTCCATAGCGGCCTTTCAGAAATGCACGGATCCTCATAAACTCTTCATCTGAAAAACAAATCTCCATATTAACTCCGTGTGGTCCCTCAATGAAGCTGACGCGAAATTTTCTGCAAAATACCTAAAATCCGGGGATTATACTTCTTTCCGGAATCCTCCGCCATAACACTAAGTGCTTCCTCTTTCCCATACGCTTCCCTGTAGGTGCGATGTTCCGTCAAGGCACAATATGCGCTGGCGATACTGACAATCTGAGCAGAGAGAGGGATGTCATCCCCTTTGATTCCTTCGGGGTATCCGCTTCCGTCCCAGTTTTCATGATGATAATGGGCAATTTCCTTGGACATATGAACGAAATCATTATAATCCTCCCTGTTCTCTATATCATTTAGGATCCGGGAACCCACCAGTGTATGAGTCTGCATGATTTCCGTTTCATGAGAATCCAGCTCCTCCTGCTTCTGAAGAACCGCAGTAGGAATCGCAACATTTCCGAGATCGCACAATGGCGCCGACAATGCGATCGTCTCCACATAAGAATCCGAGATCACATTATCATACTCTGCAGAAAGCTGCATTGCCTCCGCCAGGATACGGCAGTTATAGGCTACACGTTCCATATGTTCTTCATCATATGCCGCATTTTCCCTGGCAACCCGTGTGAGGGCGTAAAGCAGATTTTTTTTCTCCATCTCGATCTGCCTCACCTGCTCATTAATGGACTCCTGCAGCTGACGGTTGGCGTCCTGAAGTTCCTTTTTCGCATCGCTGAGTCTCAAATGAAGTCCGACCCTGACCCGGACAACTTCCGGGATAAAGGGTTTCGTGATATAATCCTCGCCCCCCAGTGCAAATCCTTTGACCACATCCTCCGGCTGGTTGAAAGCAGAAATAAAGATGACGGGGATATCCCTTGTAGCGGTATCTTTTTTGATGATCCGGCATACTTCATAGCCGTCCATCTCCGGCATCGCGATATCCAGAATAATCATCTGCGGATGAAGTCTTTGAAGCATCTTTAAAGCCTGCACGCCGTTTTCTGCAAGGACCGGCCTGCATCCCATCCCCTCAATAATATCCTTTAAGACAAACCGATTGGTGTCCACATCATCCACTATCATGATCATTGACGCGTTTTTGCCATTCTGTTCCTGCATATTCTCCCTGTTCCCTCTTTATTTTCTGAGTTTTTTATGTGTGATTCAGCCTATACTTTTACTTTTCAATTTTTGCCAAAGCCGCATCAGGACAGATTTTCAATTTCTGTCTTAGCCTTTTCGTACGCTGCGTTGGTTTTCTCATAATCCGCTTTCTGCACAGCCATTTTCAGTCTGAGCATGGCACTCTTCACAGGCTGCGGTGCTTCATTGGTCAGCTGCCGCAAGGTTTCAGAAAACATCTCAGCCTTCTCCCAGTTCTCCATCTCCACACTCAGGATCAGCTTTGACATTTTCTTCCGGATCTCTTCCAGATTTTCACTTTCACCGAATTTCCTCATATTGTCCATCTGAGCCTGATCTGCCGCCAGTTCATGAAGCTTGTAAAACTCCGCCTCAGGATCGCTTTTCTCTTCCACATCCTCCCACTCTTCTTCCGGCAGCTCCAGCCAGATATGGAACGAGAACGTAGACCCCTTTCCCGGAGCGCTCTCCACCCGGATCCCTCCGCCCATCATCTCCACCAGCTGTTTTGAGATATTCAGTCCAAGACCCGTTCCCCCGTATTTTCTTGAAATCGTGGCATCTACCTGCGAAAATGACTGGAACAGCTTATCCTGCCCTTCCTTGTCGATTCCGATACCGGTATCGATCACAATGAAAAACAGTTCTACTTTGTTCTTTACACGGGCAGTCTTAACAACCTCCAGTGAAATTTTTCCCACAGAAGTAAATTTATAGGCGTTGGACAGCAGATTATTCAATACCTGCTCAATCCTCAGCTCATCACCGATCACATATTCCGGAATCCCCGGAGAGACCGTCACAAAGAAATCCAACCCTTTCTCCGTGATCTTTTTGCTGTGATTGGATTTTACATAACTGATCATATTGCGAAAATTGAATTTCCGGTTTTCAAGGGTAAACTTCCCCGCCTCCAGCTTGGAAAAATCCAAAATGCTGTTGATAATGGCATTCATATCACTGCATCCACGCTCCACCAGAGAGAGAAGCCTGCGCTTTTCCTTATCCGTCTCGATTTCCATGAGAGACTGCGTATTCCCCAGAATACCGTTCACAGGCGTCCTGAGCTCGTGGGTTACATTCGCCACGAATTCCGATTTCACCTTCAAAGCTGCTTCCATATCGGTCTGAGCCTGTTTTCCCTCTTTGATCAGGAGGTTTTTCTCCGACAGGTCAACTGCCGCGCATATGTATTTCCCGGAATCCTCCTGATCCCTGAAAACTCTTGCCTCCACCGGAAAACAAGTCTTATTGGCCCGATAGGCCTCCATATGATATTCCGCCTCTCTGCTGACGGGCTGCTCCGTAATAAGCTTTCCATTCTCGATCCGGAAGCCTCCCGGAAAAATATCCGTGATCAGACATTCATAAATATTTTCATAATCTAAAAGCCGTCTGGCCGTTTGGTTTGCATAAGTGATCTTCCCTGCTTCATCACAGATCAGCACGATCTCGAGAGCATATTCCAACGCAGATTCTTTTCCCATTTTTAACCTCATGTCGCGATATCAACCCGGAGTTCTAACCAAAATTATTATACTTAAAAATGACTAATTATACAAGGAATTATTTTTATTTTGTCCCCGGATACTGAAAATAGTTTGATAAATGATCACAAACCCCAGCGGGCCCTTGATAATTCCCCACGCCCCGAAGAGTCTGATCCCTGCGTACAGGGAGATTAATACAAAAATCGGATTCACCCCAACCCTTTTTCCGATCAGCTTCGGCTCCAAAAGCTCTCTCAAGAACAGACAAGCAACATAAAGGATAAGACAGACCACCATCCTTCCAAACTTTCCGGCAAAAAACTGCACCACTGCAATAGGAACAAGTACCACCCCTGTCCCGACAAAGGGCAGCGCATCCAGCAGGCCTGCCAGAATTCCCCACAGCACTCCATATTCAATTCCGGCTATTCCCAAAACGGAGGCGCACAGCAATGACAGCAGTGTCATAATCACAAGCTGGGCCTTGATGTAAGTGGCAATATATCGAATGATCCCGCAAATGACTTCCAAAAAGATCCTGCAATCCTCCCTGTCGAGAAGACGATTCATCAGATCATCGTAGTCTTTCGCAAGAAGAACTACAGAAATGACGAATGTAATGAGAAACATTCCAATCTTTGCAATATTCTTAAAAAATTGCAGGGACTGGACAAACATCTGCGGCATCATCCGGGTGCGCAGCCCTTCAAAGGCCTCTTTCACCATATCTGACACAGATCCTTTCAAGAATTCAGTGTCCATTCCGATCAGCCTGCCGACTGCACCGGTAATCCTGTCGATCAATTCGTAGATTTTCTCCTCAATGTCCCCCAGATTTCCCAAAAATCCCGGGAGACTTCCCACCAGCCAGGAGATAAGCACCCACAACAAAAGACTGATCGACCCTCCCGCCAGGATCAGTAAAATAATAGATCCCACTCTCCGGCGGACATGGTATCTCTCCTGGAAAAACTTGAGAAGCGGACCAAAAATGGTGACAAACAGCATTGCCGACAGCGCTGGAGCAATCAGCGGAGAGAGGAATTTTAAAAAGAGAATGACAACGCTGGTAATGCAGAAGATCAATACGATTGTGTTATTGACAATTTTTTCTTTCATGAATCTTTTTCTCCCTGCCGGCATTTTGTCCCGGTCAAATTAATATATGCCTTAGTATGTGAGTTTTTTGGATAATTATGAATCGAAAAAAAGAGACAGCCCGCAAGCAGTCTCTTTCCTGATTCCATATTATACCTGATTGCTTATATCTTCTCCCGCAGATTCCCCTATCACTCCGTTCTGAGCGCCACCACCGGATCCTTCTTAGCGGCTTTCTTCGCCGGTAAAAGTCCCCCGATCACTGTGATCACCACACTGAGAAGAATCAAAAACAATGCATCTTTGACCGGAAGTTTTGCAGATAAACCGTCGGCTTCCACCAGACTCCGGATGATCCGGTTGATGGGAATCGTCAATAGCGCTGAAACCACCACGCCCAATAATCCGGAAAAGAACCCAATGATCACGGTTTCCGCATTGAAAACCTGCGAGATATTCCTCTTGGATGCCCCCAGCGCACGCAGGATACCAATCTCTTTTGTTCTCTCCAGCACAGAAATGTGCGTGATGATCCCGATCATGATGCAGGATACCACCAGAGAAACCGCCACAAACGCGATCAGCACATACGAGATCGCATTAATGATGGTCGTGAGTGAGGAAGTCATCAACTCTACATAATCCGTGTAAGTAATCTTTGAATCTTCATCCACTCCGTCGTTGTAACGCGCAATACAATCCGCCACGGCTTCCTTATCTTCAAAACTGTCCGTATAGATACTGATGGAAGAAGGCGCATCCAGACTGACCTTCCCGAAATCCTGCATATTCTCCTCATAGGTGGAGCCGCTGATATACTGATCATAGATCGTCAGAAGGATCTCCGGATCCGGCGCATCATCCAGCCACTTTAACAAAGCGGAAGCCATCATGGTTTCACTTGATGCAGATCCCTCCATAGACGGATATCCCACCCCCGCCATTTGGGCATAACCTGCTGCCTCCTCTCCCTCGGATGACTGATAATACATAATCATGGAATAAAGGGATGCCTGCTCCGATATCCCCATGGTACGGATATAAGCTTTGGCATTTTCCAGTTTCTCTTCCTCATCCGCCGCCTCAAAGCTCATCCCTGACAGGACATTGATCCCCGGATCTGCCTCCTGTCTCTTTACGATGGCACTCTCATCCGTATGCCGGATCAGGTAATCGGTCAACAGGGAGGTATAGGCGATGGAAGTTGAAATAGAAGCATTGGATGCACCTTTTTTTGGACGGATGATTCCCGAGATTTTAAGCTCCGCTCCGTTTTCCATCAGATTTTCAAGCTTCCTCGCATCATCGCCGATGTAAGTGAAGGTTCCATCCTCATTTTCCACGTAATGATCACAGGCAGCGGCCAGAACAAAAGTTCTCTGGAGGGTTTCCCCGTAGTCAATCACCCGCTCCTTCAATTCCTCACCGTTTGCGATAGCTTCCGCGGTCTGTCTGTATTCCTCAGCAGTGATAAAACCCAGCTGGAACAAATCTTCCGTGGATACAGCGTGATCCTGATCCAGTACCAGTACCGCTTCGAAGGCGCTTTCCGGCCAGGCGCCGTACACCAGATCGTAATTATCCCTGATAACAGGACTGATTACCTCACCGTCAGAACCCGCCATCATCTCTGAAAAATTCTCTGCGCTTCCACTGTCGGAAGCTGTGCCCGGGCTTAC
>ERZ842401.3572-NODE-3572-length-19123-cov-61.948500_pt1 | contig 19123 bp, 19 predicted proteins | sample MGYA00521270_ERZ842401 | MGnify/ENA primary metagenome ERZ842401 (study PRJEB31892, sample SAMEA3878208) | bioreactor metagenome | biome: Moose rumen | place: Sweden | collected 2011-10 | study: EMG produced TPA metagenomics assembly of the PRJEB12797 data set... | reverse complement strand
CCAATAATTGACCTGCGTAGCAATTAGTTAAATTAGTTATATTCGCCGTTTATATTAAAAAGGAGTTATACTTCCGTTCTTTGCCGATCTGGCTTTCGATGCCGTGTCCGGGGAGCACGCGGTAGTCGTCGGGCAGGGTGAGGATGCGGTCTTTCAGTCTCTCGATGAGGGTAGGGTAGTCGCCGCCCGGCAGGTCGGTGCGGCCTATGCTGTAGTGGAAGAGGGCGTCGCCGGTCAACACCAGGCACTCGCTGTGCACTACGAAGCAGAGACTCCCCGGGCAGTGCCCCGGCACGTAGCGGCATTCCACCTCGGTGCCGCCGACGTGGATGATGTCGCCCTCGCCCTCTTCCGTCACTTCCAGGTCACTCATGTCGTCCACCGCGAAGCCCATAAGGCTGCCGTAGGCTTCGGCCTGCCGCAGCAGCTTGCGGCCGTCGGGGTGCATCGAGACAGGCAGTTTGTAGTGCATGCAGCACTGCCGCAGTCCCGCTATGTGGTCCACGTGTGCGTGGGTGAGCAGGATGTGCGTCACCTGCAGCCCTTCGGCCTCGATATATTGCGTCAGCTGTGCGTCCTCGAACGACGCCTCGGCGGCGGGGTCCACGATGGCGCACTGACGTTTTCCTGCATCCGTAGGGACACCGTCGTCGATGATGAGGTAGCAGTTGACCTCGAAATGGTTGAATGTAAACTGTTTTATCATTGTCTCATATCCCCAATACAGGGGGCTTGGTTTGCGGTGCAAAGTTACGAATGTTTTTTCACACCTGCAAATAAATATTGGGGCTGCGACAAAGCATCCGTCAGCTGTCGTGCCGCCAGCGGCGTAGGTCGTCGATGTACTTGCTGTAGTCTTTTGCAGCGCGGCTGTCGTCGTAGACGGGCCAGAGGCGCGGGTCCTGTCGACAGTAGTCGCGGCAGCGGAGCACCAGGCCGATGAACATCTTGACGTTGGGGTGCCAACAGACACTCTCCCACGGGTTGAGCCACTGGGCGTCCTCGAACTCGAAGCCTACAGTTTCGTCAGGCAGCACCATCATGGCGGCGTCAAGCATCATGTTCAAGGCGTTGAGATGTTGTCCACGTTCCCAGCAGCGGTCGGCTTCATACTCGCGGCAGCGACACGCCTCACGGATCATGGTGCAGGTCAAGTAGTTCTCGTCGCCCTCGCGGTAGTCCTCCAGCATGGTGCGTCGCGCACTGCCGTAGTCGTCCACCTTGTGCCATTCGCTGGGTATGACGTTGGTGCGCTGGCCGTCGCTCCAGGCCATCATGCGTTTGTTGATTCTGATTCTCTTGTTGTTTTCCATAACTTTATGTGAATTTGTAAATTAGTGAGTCGGGCTGCGCAAGCGACTAATACATTAACGCATTTACACATTAACGCATTCTCAAACACATTAACATATTAACGCAGTACACATTAATCATGGCGGCGGTGTGCCCGTCGGGTTGCTGTCGTTTTGCTATGTCAAAGATCTCTCAGCGTACACAAAAAAGCACACACAAAACCGCATAATCTCCCTTTGCAGACCCTTTTTCAAGGGCCTTTCTTACAGTCTTGTGTGTGCTTAAAATCTGGCTGTGTGTACGTTAACGCATCTCGTCGCTATTATGTACGTGCTGCAAAGATACAAACTTTTTCCATCCGAGCAAGGAAAAAAGTTTCCTCCTTGGGAGAGAGGACGTCCCGTCCGCAACCTATGGACGTACAGTAGGGGCGTACTTCGTTGTACGCCATTATGAAAAAGATTATATCTTTGGCCACATCATAATATTGGGTGGAATGGTTCTTGGAGACCATAACTTAATGGTTGCCTTATCTTGCTATTCTGTCTCCACAGAAGTTTTTCCTCTTGCACTTTGCACAGTGCATCCCCTGCCATACGCTATCAAGATGGTCGGCCGCGGCATCAACCAATGACGGCTCATCCGTCAGTATTCCAGCCTCAAAGTTGCGGTTGCCCTCGCCCTTCATGCCGATGCCGGCTCCCGTGAGATTGGCAGAGCCGATATAGGCCGTGGCACAATCGAATATCATTATCTTGAAGTGGACTCTCGGACAGAGTTTGCGCTCCAGTTTCGTCCACAGACCAGGGTACTTATCAAAGTCGGCGCGGAAGTTCTCGCCTGGTTCCTTGGCGTGAAGCAGACGCACCTCGACACCGCGTTTGAGCAACTTGTCGAGAATGGAAAGGAACGGCACAACATCCTTACCGCCGCCTACGTACAAGTCCTTGAGGTCTGCCGTGCCTATCCATAGGTCGTGTTTTACCTTCTCACAGCGTGATAGGACTCCCGTGTAGTGGTCTTTGTCGGCGATGTACTTAATCATTTGTTTTCTTTTTCAGGTATTGTCCAATAATATCTGATTGCATATCACCAGGGAGGAACGTTTTCGTTAAGCCAAATGACCAAAGGGAACTCGCTCACTTTGGCATGGCGAGAAAACGAGGGTTGCGAAGAAACCAAGAAAATTTTCCAACCGACACAATAAATGAAAAAGAAACAAGTTATACACTAGTTGACAACTTAAACACAGACAATAACATGAAAAAAATCATTGCACTGTCGGCAGCTGCGCTGCTCTGCATGGGTAGCCTTGCGGCCCAGAACACCTTCAAAGGCATTGTGAAATACAAAGTCGAGTCGACGGGACAAGTGTCCATGAACATCCCCGAAGAGGCAGCCAAAGCCGAAATCAAGGTCTCCGGCAACGACATGTTCACCAAGAGTGCCGTCTTCACACAACAGGCCGACGCCATACTGGTGCAGAACTTAAAGCAGACCTCCTGCATCGACTACAGCCGTCTGCTGGGTTACCTGCGCTCGCAGGACTTCGAGTTCACCTACCAGGGCAATGGCAAACTGCTCATCAAGAACGAGTTCAAAGCCAGCGACTTCGACAGCGTGGAAATTGTAGACACCGAACCAGGGCATTTCTACTATGAATATGTGCAGGGCGAGACGAAGCAGGTTGCCGGAATAACCGCCAAGAAGCTGGTGCGGCACATGTACGACGACGACGGTGAGGACCACCCGATGGAGATGTGGTACAGCGACGAGATAGGCCCGCAGATCAACATCCTCTTCGGCGGCATCAAAGGCATGCCCCTCGAATGCACCATGGATGCCGGCGAAGGCAAGGCTCTGACCTACACCGCTACCGAGATTGTGAAAGGCAAGGTGAAAGATGTCGATTTCCTGTTGCCCGACGGCTATGAGACCCTAAGCGAGGAAGAGCTCGAGACGCTTGGTGAGGAGCTGAAGGAAGCCTTCGAGCTGCTGCAAGACTAGAACCACATATCATTCGTCCCCATCACTCCCCCATCACTCCCCCATCACTCCCCCATCACTCCCCCACACTCAATACTTAAATCCCTACACACCAGGTGGCTGCCACTAAAAAGAGAAACACATCGAAAAAAGCCAAGGGCAAGTCCGCCGCGAAGAAAAAGACTTCGGGCGGCATTGTCGCATTCCTGAAAAGCAAGCGATTCGCACGGATACGCGGTTCCGTCTATATCCTCTTCGCGGCATTCCTGCTGATTGCCCTGGTGGGCTATTATACCACCGACGGCGGTGCCACGGGACGGTGGCTTGGCACCGTGGGCAACAACGTGGCCGAGTTCTTTGCCGTCAACATGTTCGGCATCGGCAGCCTGGGCTTTGCGCTGCTATTCTTTGTCTATGGCATGCGCCTGTGGGGCACCGTCGTGATGCCGTGGTGGAAGACCTTCGGCGCCACGCTGTTCTGGATGCTGTGGTGTTCCGTGACGCTGGGCTATATCGGTGTGGCATGGGTTACGGAGCCCGACTTCGAACGCTTTGCCGGCATCGGCATGCAGATGGCCGTGCCGCTGCACCGCTGGCTCAGCTGGTGGACACTGGTGTTGCTGGTGTTTGCCGCAGTGCTGTTCATGGTGCTGGTGCACAAGATGCAGTTGCCCGAAGTAAAGCTCCCTAAGGTCGACATCAAGAAGATTGCCAAGAAGGTAGAAGACGAGATAGAGGAGGTGTCCACCGAGCACACCCACGCCGGCAGGACGGCCAAACCGGCAAAGCCTGCCGTAGCCACGCCCGACGACGACCCTGGTGCCGACTTCGACGACGAGGCCATGCGACTGTTCCACAGCAAGCCCGAACCTGCCGACGACATCGCACCCAAGCCCGACGGGCAATCCGACAAGCCTGACGAGCCCGGCTTCGACATAGACAGCGAGTTCGAGAAACTCACGGGCAGGCTTCGGGACAAGAGCGGCACCGACGGCGGCATCACCTTCACCATCGAGGGCGATACCGAAGAGGAGTCCTCCGTCCCGTCCGACCCGTCCGACCCGTCCGACCTGTCCGACCTGTCGGACGAGACGGACAACCTCGAGCCCGACGACTACCGCCGCCACATAGGCCTCGACGAGCCCTACGACCCACACCTCGACCTCAAGGACTACCTGATGCCCCAGACAGACATACTCGAAGACTGGGAGACAGCCAACGTGAGGGTGACCAAAGAAGAGCTGATAGCCAACAAAGACCGCATCGTGCAGACGCTGCGCGACTATGGCATCGAGATAACCGACATATCGGCCACACCCGGGCCGACGGTGACCCTCTACAAGATCAAGCCGGCGCCAGGTGTGCGCATCAGCAAGATAAAGAGTCTGGAAGACGATATCGCCCTGTCGCTCGCCGCCCTCGGCATACGCATCATAGCCCCCATACCGGGCGAGAGCAATGTGGGCATCGAGGTGCCGAACGCCAAGCCACAGATAGTGGCGATGAAGACCATGCTCGACAGCGAGGCGTTCCAGAAGGCGAAGGAGAAGATGGAGCTGCCCATAGCCTTCGGCAAGACCATCTCGAACGAATGCTTCGTCACCGACCTGGCCAAGATGCCGCACCTGCTGATGGCCGGCGCCACCGGCACCGGCAAGTCGGTGGGGCTTAACGCCGTGCTGGCCTCACTGCTCTACACCAAGCACCCCAGCGAGCTGAAGCTGGTGCTCGTTGACCCGAAGAAGGTGGAGTTCTCGCTCTACTCGGCACTCGAGCGGCACTACCTGGCCAAGATGCCCGACGAGGAGGATGCCGTCATCACCGACGTCAAGAAGGTGGTGCGCACACTCAACTCGCTCTGCATCGAGATGGACAGCCGCTACGACCTGCTGAAACAGGCCAAAGTGCGCAAGATAACAGAATACAACGACAAGTTCTGCAAGCGGATGCTCAACCCAGAAAACGGGCACCGCTACCTGCCATACATAGTGGTGGTCATCGACGAGTTCGGCGACCTGATAATGACAGCTGGCAAGGAAGTGGAGCTGCCCATAGCCCGTCTGGCACAGCTGGCGCGAGCGGTAGGCATACACCTGATCATCGCCACCCAACGCCCGACGACGAACATCATCACCGGTACCATCAAGGCCAACTTCCCTGCGCGCGTAGCGTTCCGCGTCACCAGCGGCATCGACAGCAAGACCATACTGGACACAGGCGGCGCGCAACAGCTGATAGGGCGCGGCGATATGCTTATCTCGCTGGCGGGCAAAGACATGATACGACTGCAATGTGCCCTGATCGACACACCCGAGATAGAACGTCTGGTGCGCTACATCGGCGACCAGCGCGGCTATGCCGACGGTTTCACGTTGCCGGAATACCTCGACGAGAACGAAGAGCCCAACAAAGAATTCGACGCCAAGAGCAAAGACGAGTTCTTCAACGACGCGGCACGACTGGTGGTTGCCTCGCAGTTCGGCTCGACGTCGCTGCTGCAGCGCAAGCTACAGCTGGGCTACAACCGAGCGGGACGCATCATAGACCAGTTGGAGGCCGCCGGCATAGTGGGTCCCAGCAACGGCTCGAAGCCGCGCGACGTTCTCATACATGACGAGGTGAGCCTCGAAGAACTGCTGAAATCATTATAGCCATTATGAAGCATAGAATCATTGTACTGACAGCCGCCGCCGTGCTACTGGCCACAGCTGCGGGATGCTCGAAACAGAAGACCTGCCGCTGCGCCGTACGCGGCACCTCGACGGTACGCATCATCAAAATCGAAAAGGGGGAATGCTCACAGCTCAGCCACCTGGAATACCACTCGGCATTGGACGAACAGCTGGTCGACTCGCTGGTGTGCACAGACTATGAGTTTGCGATTGATTCAATATACAACGATTAATACCATGACCAAGAGACTGTTACCCCTGGCGGCCATAGTGCTGCTGACGTTGTGTTCGTGTGCCAAGGAGCGCCAATGCAAGTGCGTCACCACCGACATACCGGACGACGGCATACTGCGTATACTGACTGTCGACCACAGCCTGAAGTGCGAGTCGATAAGCGAGATGGGCTTCGAGCAAAAGGATGTCACCGAAAACGGCGAACAGACGCTGCGACGTGTCGAGATGCACACAGTGTCGTGCCGCGACTACGCCAACTAGTGCGCCTGCATGTACTCGCCACGCACACGCGCCGTCGCAGGCCTCGTCATGAGGCTGTTGCTGGGAGTGGTGTTCATACTCTCGGCATGTGCCAAACTGTGGTCGGTAGACCAGTTCGAGCTGTACATCTATTCCTACGGATTCTTCTCGCTGGACCTGTCGATGTCGGCAGCACGCTTGTGCATCGGCGTCGAGTTGGCGCTTGGCATACTGCTGCTGACAGGATGGTGGCGCCGCGCGACGCTGACGGCCACGGCGTTGTTGCTGCTGTTGTTCAGCCTGTTCCTTGGCTACGCCGCACTGGCAGGACGCAACGACTCGTGCCAATGCTTCGGACAGTTGGCCGACATGCCGCCAGCCGTCTCGCTGCTCAAGAACGCAGTGCTGCTGTCGGTCACACTGCTATGCACACGCCTGTCGGCACCAGGGCGACGACGCCGGTGGCACACGTGGGCGGTGGCGGCCACGACGGCCGTGGCGCTGGCCGTGCCGTTTGTGGTGTCGGTGCCTGACAACTGGATGTTCGGAGCATCGGAGGAACGCTATGATGCCGAGGCACTGGACGCCCTCGTCGACGGCCCGTTGGCCGACAAAGAGATTCGCACCGGCAACAAAGTCGTCGCCTTCGTGACACCGGGCTGTCCCTACTGCCGCGCCGCCCGACAGAAGCTGGACTACATAGCACGCCGCAACAAGCTGTCTGACGACAACATCATCTACATAGAGCCCAACGACATCGGCACCAGCGAGTTCCTTCGTGTCACATACGGTGCCACACCCTTGCTGCTGCTTACCGAAGAGGGAAGCGTCTGCGCCACCTTCCACTATCGCAATATTGACGAACGCCGCATAGTCAGAGCGTTAGTGCGTTAGCGTGTTTGTGCGTCAGTAATTTCAATTTTCATTTTTCGATTTTCATTTTTTTTTGTATCTTTGCGATGTATTTTTTTTGTTCAAAGGCAGGCAATATCATATAAACCAATATATTATAATTAATCTTATTAAAACAAAAAAACTATGAGCGGATTCTTTGGCATTGTCGGTGAGCGTCCATGCATAACCGACCTGTTCTACGGGACAGACTACCACTCGCACCTCGGCACCAAGCGTGCCGGCATGGCAACCTTCGATGGCTTTCAGGCACATCAGAACATCCACAACATCCAGAACTCGCATTTCAGGCCCAAATTCATGAAGGACCTCGACGAGATGAAAGGCAACGTGGGCATCGGCGTCATCAGCGACACCGAAGCGCAACCGGTGATGGTCAACTCGCACCTTGGACGTTTCGCAATAGCCACAGTATCCAAAATCAACAACATCAACGAGCTGGAGCAGGACTGTCTGCAGAGACACCAGCAGTTCACCGACCTGAGCATCGGCCGCACCAACCCCACCGAACTCGTTGCGCTGCAGATAACGCAGGGCAAAGACTTTGTGGAGGGCATCGAGAATGTGTACAACCGTGTGAAGGGCAGCTGCACGATGCTCATACTGACGCCGGAGGGCATCATTGCCGCCCGCGACCGCTATGGCCGTACTCCCATTGTCATCGGGCGGCGAGGCAACGACTACGCCATAGCGTCGGAGAGCCACTCGTACGTCAACCTGGGCTATGAGACATGCCGTTATGTCGGACCCGGCGAGATAGTGAAGGTGACCACGGGCGGCATCGAGGTGTTGCGCGAGGCCGAAAGCAAGATGCAGATATGCTCGTTCCTGTGGATATACTACGGATACCCGTGTACCGAGTATGAAGGCATCAACACCGAAGAGGTACGCTACAGTCTGGGGCGCCTGATGGGCGAACGCGACGACGTCGACGCCGACTATGTAAGCCCCATACCCGACTCCGGCATAGGCATGGCATTGGGCTACAGCAATGGACGCAAGATCCCCTACAAACGTGGACTGTTGAAGTACACGCCCACATGGAGCCGCAGTTTCATGCCTGTCAGCCAAAGCGACCGTTTCCTGGTGGCAAAGATGAAGCTCATCCCCAGCCGTGCGATGCTGCAGGGCAAAAACGTGGTCTTCTGCGACGACTCTATAGTGCGCGGCACCCAACTGCGCGACAACGTGAAGATGCTCTACGACTACGGTGCCAAGAGTGTACACGTCCGCATCAGCTGTCCACCTCTGGTTCACGGCTGCACGTTTCTCAACTTCAGCGAGTCGAAGACCGACCGCGAGCTTATCACACGTCGTGTAATCGAGGAGCTGGAAGGGGGCACCGTGCGCAACCTCGAGGCCTACCACGACGCGACGACGCCTGAATACGCCCGCATGGTCGAGGTGATACGTCGCCATGTCGGCGTGGACAGCCTGAAGTTCAACACCATCGACGATGTGTGCGAGGCGATAGGGCTGCCCAAAGACAGGATATGCACCCACTGCTTCGACGGCTCGTCATACGGAGACTGACAAAAGGTTCAGGTTTCAAGTTTCAAGATGAAACGCATCGTTCTTGCACTGCTGATGCTGATGCCGATAGCGGCCAAAGCCCAAAGTCCCTCGCCGACAATACTGTCGGTGAGGGACATCTTGGGCAACTATGGGCTTGACTCGACATGGGTCGACGACACGGCCGCAGCGATGCGTTACCTCGACGGGCAGCCGCAGGACTATGTGGCGCTGACCAACCTGTGCGTCGGCATACGCACCAAGGCGCAGAGCCTGATCAAGTCGATCGAGAACGACTATGCCTTTCGCGACAGCGTCATCTGGATAGACTCGACGACGGTGCTGGCAGACTACCCGATATACGAATATCGCCTGCGTCGGCTGGCCGAGCTGATGGGGCGCATGAGCATAAGATACAGCCGTCTTGAGCAGCAGCGTATCGAGGCCGAGAAAGAGGCAGCCCGACAACGGGCCATAGAAGAGGCCCGACGGCAGCAGGAAGAACGCGACCGTGTCGCCGACGACCTGCGTTCCAACATCGAGATACACCACCGTGCCATCATCATCGCCTGCGACGGCGTGGGCACTACCGGCAAAGCCAAGCTGAAAGAGCTCAAAGACCTATACTACTCCTACCTGATGGTCTACAACAAGTACGACCTGACGACGAGCCACGCCACCGACGAAAGCATTGCGCGGCTGGACGAGCTGAATGCGTTCCAGAACGACATGTTGGAGAACGTGTTGGGGCAGAATTCGCTGCCGAACCAGATAGAGAACTTCAAGAACATACTGAAGGTACGCTGCGAAGGCGGCAACAACGACGTCTACCGCAGCTACACGAAGGTGTTCAAGCACACCACGGTGCCCGTCTCCTTCGCCGACATAAAAGAATATTCCGACTATATCAACCGGCTCAGGACCATCACCGCCATACAGGCACGTTATCTGCAGACCCTCGACCTGCGAGCCGCCATAGCGTCGGGCAACGAAGCCATCGCCACGCGCTATGGCAAGAAATACCGCGATGTGGTGAGTGCCTACCGCGACGTGCTGGCCACCGTCAACCAGCTGCCGTCGTTCACGACCAACGCCGAGAGCATACTCTTCATCAAGAGTCTCGAGGACTTTGTGGAAGCCCAGCAGATATACCTCGACGACTATTCGCTGCTGGAGGACATAACGGCTCGCGGCGACTCGATAGTGCGCGGCTCGCAAAGCCGTTTCCATGATGTTGCGGAAGCCTACCGCAGCATCGAGGGTACGCTGCGCCCGATGCCACAGTTCAAAGACCCTGACGGCGCGCTGCTGTACGAACATCAGCTCGACAATGTACGCAAGGTGCAGCAATGCTACCTGCAGGTGATAAGGCTTCGCGATGTCATTGCCCACAACGAGGACACCTTGATGAACTCGCGCAAGGTAGACCGCACCCTGTACAACGGCTACCGTCTGTTGCGCCGACAGGTCGACCTCAAGCCTCAATTCTCGGACCACGAGCGGGGACACAGCTTTATAAACACACTGGACCAGCACATCGAGATGCAACAGCTGTGCCTCGCGACACTGGCCAAGATAAAACAGATTGACGTCAACGACAAGACCATCACCGACAAGGACAACCACTACAGGAACATCAGCAAGGCATACCAACGCATCAGGAAAGCATACAATGGCATCGACGAGATAACAAACAGCGAGGACCTGCGCAGGTACAACAGACAGTGCGACTACATACTGGAGATGCAGGAAGCCTTCATCAAGACCATGCGTGGGCAGACCGCCGCCGAAAGCGACAACAAGCTGAAACGCGAAAACAGCATCGAGAAGATACGCCTGGTCATAGGACTCAAATAGAGAGAAAAAAAATGAACACCCAAGAAGAAATAACAGCCGAAGCCATAGCCTGCCGCACCCTTTTCGAGAAGAAGACGTGCGACTACGGCACTTCGTGGCGCATCATGCGACTGCCGTCGCTGACCGACCAGATATTCATCAAAGCCAACCGTATACGCAGCATACAGGAGAGCGGCGAGAACCGTGTGGGCGACGACATAAGAGACGAGTTTGTCGCGATGGTGAACTACGCCGTCATGGCCATGATACAGCTGGAGATGGATGGCGACGCGCGGCTGGAGCTGCCCCTCGACGAAGCGCTTGCGCTGTACGACACAAAACTCGTCACGACACTCGACCTGATGTTCGACAAGAACCACGACTACGGCGAGGCGTGGCGCCAGATGCGCATCAGCTCGATGGTGGACCTGATACTGATGAAACTGCGCAGAATAAAACAGATAGAGGACAACGGCGGCGCCACAGTTGCCTCGGAGGGCGTGGAAGGCGGTTATATGGACATCGTCAACTACTCGCTATTCTGTCTGGTACGCATGACCGAAGACAGAACTGCCAGACTCCCTGACTCCTGAAAACAATTCGTTAATTTGTTAATTCGTTAATTCGTTAATTTGAACTTATGATAAAAGACAACAACACCAACTATTCTCTCAACGTCGTTGCGCGCTGGATTGTCGGAGCAGTATTCCTCTTCTCGTCGTTCGTCAAAGGGGTGGACCCGCTGGGGACGACCTACAAGATACAGGAATACATGACAGCATGGAGCATCGGCGGCATCACATTCGAATGGGCGCTACCGCTGGCGTCGCTGCTGTCGGTCGGGTTGATATGTGCCGAGTTCCTGATTGGCATACTACTGATTGCCAACGCCTACCGGCGCCTGTCGGCATGGGGGCTCGCCGCCATGATGCTGTTCTTCACAGCAACGACGCTGATTGACGCCCTCACCGACAAGGTGAGCGACTGCGGATGCTTCGGCGACGCGATAAAGCTCAGCAACTGGCAGACATTCTGGAAAAACGTAGCACTCGATGTGCCCACCCTCTGGATTGTGCTCACACGCAACCTGCGCCGCAAACGTCGCTTCGAGCGCGACGGCATCGTGTTTATCGCCGCGCTTTCCGCCATACTGATTTTCTCTATATACAATATTAAACACGAACCCGTCATCGACTTCCGTCCGTGGAAGAAAGGCAACACGATGATTGTCGAACGCGAGGCGATGAACCACCTCATGCTCCGAAACACCGTCACTGGCGAAGAGACGACCGTCGACTACCTCAATGGCCATTGGGACGAGGTGCCCGAGCAGTACAAAGACTTCTCGACGTGGGAAATCGTTGCTTCCAGCAGCGACGAGCCTTTCGAGATAACGGCACCTGGGTTCGCAATGATGGACATCGAAAACAACGACCACGCGACAGAGCTGCTGGAAGCCGACGACGGACTGATCATCGTCACTGTGCACCACCTGGAGGAGGTCGACGCCAAAGGGGCGAACGACATTGCCACAGCACTCTCGCTGGCCCAGGAGAACGAGACACGCATCGTGATGCTGACGTCGGCACTGCCCGAGGAGGTACAGGGCTGGCTTTACCAGAACGACATAAGCAGCCTGGACTATCTCTTTGCCGACGCCACAGCCATCAAGACCATGATGCGCGGCAACCCCGGATTCATGTATGTCAAGGACGCTGTCGTCGTCGACAAAACACGCAAAATCAGAGACCTGAAAATCAATCGAACGAACAACGAAAATTTGTTAATTCGTTAATTCGTTAATTTGTTAATTCGTTAATTTGTCAATCCGTTTCAACCATGATACAGCGAATACAAACCCTATGGCTTCTGCTGGCGATTGCCGGGATGGCGGCATGTTTCCTGTTTCCGACAGCGACCTGCACGCTCGACGACCCCGCCCTGAACCAAACAACCATCGCAAGGCTCGACCTGGTAGCGAAAAGCAACCCCGAGATGCTCGACGAGATAAGGAACCTCGACCCACAGGTGACCTTCAGCCAGCGCGACTCCGGATTCAAGACGTGGCCACTTGTCCTTCTCGCCGGTCTGACGATAGGCGTTGCAGGCATAAGCATCTTCATGTTCCGCAACCGCATGCGTCAGGTCAAGATAGTGACGGTTGCTTTCATGCTGTGTCTGGCATACGCTTTCACCGTCTTCTTCTGGGCGGTGGACAGATATGCCGACACAGTCCGCAACTACATGCACCTGAGCGAGGGGTCTGTCACGTGGGCCGTCGGTGCCTACGCACCGATTGCGTCACTGTTGTTCCTGTTCCTGGCCCAACGCGCCATACGCAAAGACGAAGCCAAGGTACGTGCCGCCGACAGATTAAGATAAAAATGGACATCACCGACATAGAGCAGCTGCCGTACGTGGCACGGAACTTGCTGGACACATTCAGCGACGACCGTGTGTTTGCGTTCTTTGGCAAGATGGGCGTCGGCAAGACGACGCTCATCAAAGAGATATGCGCACACCTCGGGGTGAGCGCTGGCGTGTGTAGCCCTACATTTGCCATCCTGAACGAATACTCCGACAGACAAGGCTCGCCGGTCTACCACTTCGACTTCTACCGCATGAAGTCGATATCGGAAGCCTTCGACATAGGATACGAAGAGTATTTCTACAGTGGCCGCTACTGCTTTATAGAATGGCCCGAAAAGGTCGAGGAGATACTACCCGACGGCTATGTGAGGGTGACCATAGAAGAACATGACGGAACCAGACATCTAAGTGCAACCAAAAACACCTGCCATGCCGCAAAAGAATAACAAAGAAACCGAGACACTGGCGCTCTTTGCAGCACAAGCCCTCGACGAGAAGAAGGGCGAGGACATACGTGTGCTGGACCTCAGGGGCGTCCACGGTGCACCGGCCGAATACTTCGTCATCGCATCAGGCAACGTGCCGTCGCACGTCGCCGCACTGTGCGACAGCGTGTTCGAGAAAGTGAAAAAGGTTTTTGGATACAACCCGCACCGTGTCGAAGGGTACCAAAATGCCGAATGGATATTGATGGACTATTTCGATGTGGTGATACACCTGTTCGAGAAGAGCAAACGCACACACTACCATCTTGACGAGCTGTGGAGCGACGCCCGCGAAGTCGCGACAAAGAGGCAAGAACAACCGAGAGACTTATGACACAAGGACAAAAACAACCGCAAAAGAACACACCTCCCGACAACCGTGGCGGGCGGCCCAAAGGCACACGGGTGATGAACATCATCTACATCGCCATAATAGTGGCATTGGCATTTGCCTTCTTTGGCGGAGGCGGCAGCAGCCTCAATGAGCAGCTGACGTGGGAGCGGCTGGAGCCGATACTGGAGAAGCACGACTACGAGTCGATCACCGTCATCAACCAGGAGAGAGCCGAGGTGCGCATCAAACGCGAGGCCGTACTCAGAGACACCGTCACCTACCACGACATCATGGGGCGGGGCTTCGCCAAAAACCAAGGCGCCTACGGCTACTACACCTACAACATAGGCAACCTGGAGCACTTCGACAAAGAGCTGTCGATAGTCGAAGAACGCACCGGCGAACACATAAGCTACCAGATCGAGCGACGCAGCAACGCATGGAAAGAGCTGCTGGTGTGGTTCGGTCCCCTGCTGATGCTCCTGTTTTTCTTCTGGATGATGAGCCTCGTCGCGCGCCGCCAGATGGGAGGCGAGAGCGGCGGCAGCGGCTTCGGCGGACTCTTCGGGTTTGGGCGTTCGACAGCGAAACAATACGACGCCACCAAGCAGAACAACATAACATTCAAAGACGTGGCGGGGCTGGCGGGAGCCAAGGAGGAGGTCATGGAGGTCGTCGACTTCCTGAAGAACCCCAAGCACTACACCGACCTCGGAGGCAAGATACCGAAGGGCGTGCTCCTTGTCGGCCCTCCGGGCACAGGCAAGACGCTGCTTGCCAAAGCCGTTGCCGGCGAAGCCGGCGTACCCTTCTTCTCAATGTCTGGCTCCGACTTCGTCGAGATGTTCGTGGGCGTCGGCGCGTCGAGAGTCAGAGGGCTGTTCGACGAGGCAAAGAAGAAGGCACCCTGCATCGTGTTTATCGACGAGATCGACGCCGTAGGGCGTGCCCGTGGCAAGAACGGCATAGCGGGCAGCAACGACGAGCGCGAGAGCACGCTCAACCAGCTGCTCACCGAGATGGACGGCTTCTCCAGCACAACCAACGTCATAGTCCTCGCCGCAACCAACCGTGCCGACGTGCTGGACAAAGCCCTGCTGCGCGCCGGACGCTTCGACCGCCAGATCTACGTCGAGCTGCCCGACCTCGACGAGCGCAAGGCCATCTTCGGCGTACACATGAAAGGCCTCAAGCTCGACACCGACGAGAACAGCGAGATGCATGTCGACCGCGCATTCCTGGCCAAGCAGACACCCGGGTTCAGCGGCGCCGACATAGCCAACGTGTGCAACGAAGCCGCCCTGTGCGCCGCGCGCAAAAACAAGAAAGCCATCGACAAGCAAGACTTCCTCGACGCGGTGGACCGCATCGTCGGAGGCTTGGAGAAAAGGACCAAGGTCCTCAGCGACGAGGAGAAACACACGATAGCATACCACGAGTCGGGCCACGCCTCGGTCAGCTGGCTGCTGCGCTGGGCCAACCCGCTCGTCAAGGTCACCATAGTGCCGCGCGGCAAAGCCTTGGGTGCAGCCTGGTATCTGCCAGAAGAGCGACAGATCACCACCTACGAGCAGATGTTCGACGAGATGACCGCGCTGATGGCGGGACGCGCGTCGGAAGAGATTGTCTTCGGACGGATAAGCACCGGGGCCTTGAACGACATAGAGCGTGCAACCAAGATGGCCCAGGCCCTGGTCACCTACTACGGGATGAGCCCCGAGGTGGGCAACATAAGCTTCTACGACTCGTCGGGACAGAGAGACTTCGGCATCACCAAGCCCTTCAGCGAGAAGACCGCCGAGGCCATCGACCGCGAGGTGCGCCGCATGGTGGAGGAAGCCTATGCAAAAGCCAAAGAGCTCCTGTCGAGCCATCGCGAGCAACTCGACATCCTGGCATCGCAACTCTACGACAAAGAGGTCCTTTTCCGCGAAGACCTGGAGCGCATCTACGGACCACGTCCGTGGGAGAACAACGAAGAGACACCGGCCCGGGGCGACGCGGACCTCGCGGCGGACGAAAACATTGACAACAAAGACTTCGAAGAGGTATGAAGAATTTCTGGGTACGCGCGGCAAGCGCAGCAGTGTATGTAGCATTGTTTCTGGGGTGCATCTACAGCGGAGCCCTGCTCCACAACGAGGTGGCCGGAGGCATCGTCTTCACAGCCTTCCTCCTGTTTGTTGCGTGCGGATGCACGTTCGAGTTCTTCCGCATGGCGAGCCTCCAGGGAGCCACGCCGTGCAGACCCTTGGGCTATGTCTATGGCGTTGCGGCACTGCTGCCGCTGGCCGCCATCGCGTTTTCCGGCAACCATGCCGGCTACCTGATGTTCGGCATCGCCATGACCCTGCTGCCCGTCGCCTTCGCCCTTGCCGCCATCGTACAGCTGTGGGGACACAGCGAACAGCCCTTCCGCGATGCCGCCTACACCATGGTGCCAATGCTGTATGCCGCCATACCCCTTGGCCTTATGCCGCTGCTGCACGTCGGACACAACGCCCTCGTGATGGTCCTCATCATGGTCTGGATGAACGACAACGGTGCTTATATGGGCGGCTCCTTGCTGGGCAAACACAAGATGTGGCAGCGACACTCGCCAGGCAAGACATGGGAGGGCACCGCCATCGGCATACTGTCCACACTGCTCACAGCCTGCCTCGTCGGACCGTTGTTCAACGCCGACATAGCCTGGTACCACTGGTTGGCACTGGGATTGATATGCAGCGTGGCAGACACCCTGGGCGACCTTGTCGAAAGCATGCTCAAACGCAGCGTAGGCCTTAAAGACAGCGGCAAGATAATGCCTGGCCACGGCGGCTTCCTCGACCGTTTCGACAGCCTGCTTGTCGCCACACCTTTCGCGTTCGTATACCTGACACTCCTTCAACCTTAACAAAAGTACTGTCTCTAAATATCATTCGTCCCCATCACTCCCCCATCACTCCATTTCACTCCCTCTTTTACTCCCCCTTGTAATACCATTCGTCCCCATCACTCCCCCTTCACTTCCCCCTTCACTCCCCCTTACTCCAAACCCTGAACTCTCAACTTTTCGCGGGGGCTGTAGGGTACTCCACACGCACATGGTATATACTCATCATTTTATCTTTCAATATCTTGCGTATGCGCGCCAGGTCGCCGTAGGTCAACGGGCTGTTGTCTAGTTGGCCGGTCTGTACCTTGACGTCTATCAGCCGGTCGATCAGCTGGTCGGTATTCTCCTTGTTGTGCACCTTGAGGCTGCGGCAGGCCGCCTCGACAGTGTCGACAATCATCACCACTGCCGTCTCGCGCGAATAAGGTCTGGGGCCGGGGTAGCGGAAGATACCCTGGTCGAAGCCGCCGTCGGGATGACGCTCCATCTCCTTGGCATAGAAATAGCCCGTGTAGGTGGTGCCGTGGTGGGTGCGGATGAAGTCCTGCACCGCGGCGGGCAACCTGTAACGACGAGCCAGCTCGAGGCCGTCGCCGACATGGCTCGTGATGATGCGTGCGCTCTCGGCATAGTCCAGCTCGTCGTGCGGGTTGAAGTCTGACGACTGGTTCTCGGTGAAATAGAGCGGGTTCTGCATCTTGCCGATGTCGTGGTAGAGTGCGCCCACCTTGGCCAGCAGCGCATTGCCGCCCAGCTCGCTCACAAGGTCTTCCGATATGTTGGCGACCTGCATCGAGTGTTGGAAGGTGCCCGACGCCTTGCGCGAGAGCTCGCGCAAAGCCGGATGTCCCGTGCTGGACAATTCCATCAACGTCAAGTTGGTGGTCATGCCGAACATCTTCTCGAAGAGGTAGATGAGCGGGTAGGACATCAACGTGAGCACCGCGTTGAGGAAGAACAGCAGGTAACGGGCCGGGTCGATGAGGAGCAGATTGCTCTCCTGGCTGAGCACACCAAAGGTATATATCAACGAGTAGCTGAGGAATATCACACCGGCCAGCACGAAAAACTGGCTGCGGTACTCCAGCTCGCGCACCGCTATGATGCTCACTATGCCCGTCACCAGCTGATAGAAGATGAACTCGTACGAGTTCGGCACCAGGCTGGCAAGTATTATGACGGTGGTCAGATGGATATACAGCGCGACACGCATGTCGAAGAAGACCCTCATCAAGATAGGCACTATGCATATCGGCACCAGCAGTACCCACGTCTCGTCGATACGCACCACCAGTGCCGTCAGTGCGGCGACAAGCAATATCACCAGAAGAACAAACGTCACCTTGCGGTTGTCGCTCAGGATGCTGTGGCGTGTGTTGAGCAGGAAGAGATAGAGTGCCGTGAAGGCCATCGCGGCCAGCATTATCTGGCCCAGCAACTGACCGAAAAGGCTGTAGTTGTCGGAGAAGCGTCTGTCGTTCTCTGCTTCGAGGCTGGCTATCACCTGGGCCTTCTCCTCGGTGACCTCCTCGCCGCGGGCCACGATACGCTCGCCGGCCATCACCATACGGCTGCTGTAGCTCACCTGCGAGAGGCGCGAATCGAGTTCAAGTGCCGTACGGGCATCGTCGAGCACCAGGCTGGGGACGAGGATGCTGTCGCGCAAGAGCGAAGGCTCGAGGTCGAAGGCAGAGATAAACTCACGGGCGCGATGTTCGCTGCCGACGTTGCCGTCGAGGACGACGATGGTATGCTGTGCAAACGAGGCGATGCCCAGAGGAGTGTCGATATAGCCAATGCGGTAGATGCTGTCCATCTGCCGACGCAGACGCTGCCGATCGGCGGCGGGCATGGTTCTTGCCGACAGCCGTGCCGCAGCGGCGAGAGAAGCCGTATCGTTGACGCGGTAGTACAGTATCGCCTTCTGCCGCTCGGCATCCTGCTCGGCGGCGACCTCGTCCTCCGACTTCATAACCACAAAGTCGAAAGGTGCCGACAGATCGGCATCGCGCCAAATGGAGCCTACCTTGTAGTCGAAGTGCGTCCCCTGATGAGTATGGGGAAAAATAACCACCACCAGGGTCGCCGTGACCAACATGGCCAACACCCTGTACAACAGCGACAAATGCCGTACTGTGCCAGATAAAAGCCTGCTCATTTCCGTTTCAAATCAAAGTGCAAAGATACAAACTTTTTTTGAAGGCGTCCTCTAAAAATTGCTTTCATGGTATTTCGAGGCTTCTTTTTTCAATTTCCAAAGGTTTCAATTTCCAGCGTTGTTCACCACCTCATCACTCCCCCATCACTTCCCCATCACTCCCCATCACTCCCCCATCACTCCCCATCACTCCCCCATCACTCCCCATCACCC
>ERZ842401.3571-NODE-3571-length-19125-cov-8.028579_pt1 | contig 19125 bp, 16 predicted proteins | sample MGYA00521270_ERZ842401 | MGnify/ENA primary metagenome ERZ842401 (study PRJEB31892, sample SAMEA3878208) | bioreactor metagenome | biome: Moose rumen | place: Sweden | collected 2011-10 | study: EMG produced TPA metagenomics assembly of the PRJEB12797 data set... | reverse complement strand
TATTCGCCGCCTCGCGCCCCGCGCTGTTGAATATAAATTTCGTGGTGACGCCGTAAAAAAAGCCTCGGAGCTTGTAAAAAGCTTCGGGGCTTCTTTTCAGCTGTCAATCTCCGCCACTTCCCAAAGTTCGGCGACCGTCACCTTATCGGACGGATTTTTTTTGTTCAAGTAATTTATCAAGAGGATAACCTTATTCGCCGCCTCGCGCCCCGCGCTGTTGAATATAAATTTCGTGGTGACGCCGTAAAAAAAGCCTCGGAGCTTGTAAAAAGCTTCGGGGCTTCTTTTCAGCTGTCAATTTCCGCCACTTCCCAAAGTTCGGCGACCGTCACTTTATCGGACGGATTTTTTTTGTTCAAGTGGTCTATCAAGAGGATAACCTTGTTCAGCGCGTCGATGTCCTCGAACGTTTGAAAATAAAAATCGTCGTGGTGAGCCTCCAACAATCGCTCCTGATTTATCTGCTTCAACTCGTCAAGCAATTCCCGTACCGTCATAAACATTCCCCCTTTGCGTTGCCAATCTGCGCGGCGTTTGCTAAACTTTACCAAAAAGGGAGGCGAATATCAATGCAAGACAAAAGCTCGGAGGCGAAACTAATCAAGGAGGCGGAACAGGCTTTCGACCGACGGCGGCGGACTTTCGGAATGATATTCGGACCGATATTGGCGGTGGCGGTCATGCTGACACCGATTGACGCGCTGACGTTGGAGGCGCACAAACTTTTGGCGATAATGGTGCTCGTCGCGCTGTGGTGGATAACGGAGCCGGTGCCAATCCCCGTCACGTCGCTACTCGGTCCGACGCTGGCGGTAGTCACGGGCGCGATAAAGGCAAGCGCGGCGTTCGCGGCATTTTCCAACCCGATGATATTTTTGTTTATGGGCGGCTTCATTTTGGCTAAGGCGATGATGATGCACGGGCTGGATAAGCGTTTCGCCTATTGGCTACTGTCGCGTTCGTGGGTCGGCTCCAATCCGCGCAGAATATTTTTGGCTATCGGCTTGGCAACGGCTTTATGTTCGGGCTGGGTGAGCAATACGGCTACGGCGGCGATGATGTTCCCGATTTGCCTGGGCTTGCTCAATTCGATTAAAGACATGATGGCGGCGAACGGGCGCGAAATTGATTTATCGGAGTACAAATACGCAACGGGGCTTATGCTCATGACGGCTTACTCGGCGTCAATCGGCGGGGTACTTACGCCAATCGGCACGCCGCCAAACTTGATAATGCTGGGCTTTTTGGATTCAATGCAAAATATTCACGTGTCGTTTTTTGAGTGGATGATTTGGGGCTTCCTGGCTATGGTGTTTTATTTCATAATCGCCTACGTCGTGCTGTCGAAGATGTTCCCTGCGGACGTTGATAAGATTGACGGCGCGGAGGAATTCATACGGGCGCGAATCTCCGAACTCGGAAAGTGGACGCGGGCGCAAAAAAATACGCTGTGCGCGTTCATGTTGGCGGTTGCGCTGTGGATAATCCCCGGCTTCCTGAACATATTCTTGGGCGCGACCAGCCCGATACTCAAAATGTACAATACGCTGTTCCCTGAGGCTATCGCGGCAATGGCGGGCGCGTTGTTGCTGTTCCTGTTGCCGGTGAACTTTGCCAAGCGCGAATTCACAATCACGTGGAAAGAGGCTTCGGCGGGCATAGAATGGGGCACGCTGATTTTATTCGGCGGCGGCTTGGCAATGGGCGGCATGATGTACAAGACGGGCTTATCGCAATGGATAGGCGATTTAATCGTCGGAGCAATGGGCGGCGCGGTCTCGCAAGTCGTATTGGTGGCGGTGTTCTCGGTGTTGGCTTTGCTGTTGTCGGAGCTTACCTCTCACACGGCGGCGACCAACATGATCGGACCGCTCGCAATTACAATCGCGGTTTCGGCGGGACTCAGCCCCGTACCCGTGTCGGTGGGTATCGCGCTTAGTGCCTCGCTCGGATTTATGTTGCCGGTGTCGACGCCGCCCAATGCCATTGTCTACGCCTCAGGCTACGTCCCGATTACAAAAATGATTAAGACGGGCGTCTACATTGACTTTATCGGTATCGCCTGCGTCACGATTCCGCTTGCGATTTGGCTCGTCAATATGATTGTCGGCTGAGTTATGTCTTATACGAAAAAATATTTGGCTTATGCGGCGTTGTATTATTACCTCTGCGAAGTGTTCTATATCGACATAGGACAGCCTGCCGCGCCGCAATATTTTTTGCCGCCGTTACCCGCGACGCTCGTGCTGTTGTGGCTGATTCAATACGCCGCCCGCACGGAGCTGTTTTCGCGCCCGCTGTTGCCGAACTTATTAACGGGGCTGGCGTGGCTGGTTATGTTCCCGTTGCTGTACACGTGGACTTATCAACGGCAATGGTTCATGTCGCTGATTTATTACGACTTCGCGGTCGGGACGGCGATTTTCATTTTCCTGACAGCCGCGACGATACTTTTGCGTTCGCCGCCGATAATCTGCGCGTTGAACTTAATTTTTTGGCTGATACCGCTGGTCGAGCTGATTTACTATTGCCTGACGTGGCATTGTTTATCGCCGGCGTCGCTCATGGCGATTTACCTGACGAATTGGCGCGAGGCGGGCGAATTTATCCGCGCAATGATAGGCTTGCCGACGGCGTTTTTAATCTGCGCGGGCGTCGGGTTTTTACTGCGGCTGACGTTCAAAGTTCATAAAGACTTTGCGCAACGGCTCCGACTTGACGGGCGGCGAATAGCGGCGGCTTTGGTCGCGCTTATCGGGAGCTTAGCCGCACTGATTTACTACGTGCCGCAAACGTCGATGGCGGGCTTATGGAAGACGGTCACCGATTACGCCGCGCAAACTCAACGCTACTCCGAAGGGCGCGAGGCTCGTCTTGCCGATTTAAAAATTGACACCAATAATCACCCAAGCGGCACGATTATTTTCGTTATCGGCGAATCGGCTAGCCGTGACTACATGCACGCCTACAATCCCGCCTTCCCGTTCGACGACACGCCCTGGCTCGACAGCAAGCTTGATAAAATTCCGCCGACGCCCGACTTGCCCGCCGACGCCAAGCTCAACGACGATTATAAAGCCGCGCCCGATAACACTCCAAACTTGACGCCCGCGCAGGGAACGTTTATTATCTTTCGGAATGCCTACGCCTCGTGGACGCAGACGGTTCCCGTCCTCCAACGCGCCCTCACCGAGCAGAGCCAATACAACGACAAGGAATTTTACGAATCTGTTTCGATAATCGACGCGGCGCGGAAGGCGGGCTATAAGACTTACTGGTTCAGCAACCAGGGACGCTACGGCGAATTTGACAGCGCGATAACTCTTGTCGCCAAGACCGCCGACGTTTCCGAGTGGACTGACGACGCCTTTGACTTTTCCGAGCTGGAAGATGAAATCCTTTTGAAGTTTCTCGCCGCCGTTGACCCGAACGAAAATAATTTTATCGTCTTGCACCTCATGGGCAGTCACATTTACTATAACAGCCGCTATCCGCGCAGGTTCAAAAAGTGGTTGACGGCGGACGGTACGCGCATGATGTTGGCGGCTCCGAGCTACGCCAATTCGATTCTGTACACCGACTTTGTACTGTCGCGGATTTTCGACTACGGGCGCGAGCATTTGAACTTGCAGGCTATGATTTATTTTTCCGACCACGGCGAGGACTTGGAAATTTCGCACAATCCCGACGTGTTCCGCTTTGAGATGTTGCGCGTGCCGATGTTTATCTGGTTGTCGCCCGACTACGCTAAAAATTTCCCCGACCGTGCCTCCACGCTCCAAAGTCGCCGCGAGGAATATTTTACCAATGATATGTTCTACGACACGTTTTGCGGGCTGATAAATGCGCCGTCCAATCGCTACGACGCGGGGCAGGATTTTTCCTCCGCCGCGTACCGTTTCACCCGCGAAACTTTGACGACCATGCTCGGTCAACACAAGCTCACCGAAGACAAGGAGTGATTTCATGATACGACACAGGCAAAAAAAATCGCGTAAACTTGACGGATACAAATCCCCCCCCCCGTCAACCTGCGCGGTTTCCGTGGTTATCGCAATGTACAACACGGAGAAATTCATCGGCGAATGTCTCGACAGCCTTTTGAATCAGACCTTCACGAACTTTGAGGTTATCGTTATCGACGATTGCTCGACCGATAACTCCGCCGCCATTGTCGAAAGCTACGCGCCCAAATTCAACGGGCGGCTCAAGCTTACGCGCTTGCAAACGAATTCGGGCAATAACGGCATTCCGAACAATATGGGATTGGCACTTTCTCGTGGCGAATATGTCATTTTCCTTGACTCCGACGACACAATTACCCCGACGGCTTTGGAGGAGCTTTACTCAATCGCCAAAGACTTCGACGCGGACGTTGTTGCTTGCGAAAAGTATTTCGACGTGCCCGAAAAGTCTTGGTACGATGCCGAGTTCAGACGGCAACTTAAGCCGTTCAGCTATCAGCGCGGCGGTTTCGTCACCGAGCCGACTTTAATCGGCGAAGACATTGCCGAACGCGTGAAAGCCTGTGCTCAAAAACGCTTCCTCTGGAACATTTGGTCGAAATTGATTCGTCGCGATTTTATGATTCAAAATAAAATGAGCATAACCAACGAAATGGCGAACGATATGTTGTTGACCTGTTTTCTGGTTTACTCTGCGCCTCGGTATGTCCGCGCACCACAAGTGATCAATTTTTATCGTGTTGTTGAAAGTTCCTTGACACATCAAAAACGCGACCCCTTGAAGAAATTGCACAAGTACTTGAACGCGTTGAAGGTCGGCTTCGCTCATCTCGACAAATTTTTAAGCGGCAGAGAATTTTTCCGTCAACACCCCGATGTGAAGTATCTTGCGCTCGACACCTATGTCCGCGAAATGTTGGGCTACTTGCAGGATATTTACGCGAAAATCCCCGCGCCCGCCCTCGACGAGCTGTTGAGAAAAGAATTCGGCGACGGCGACAACACGGCGTTGACAACGTTTATTTTCAGCGCAATGAATGTTCAGCGGTTGCAATTCATGCAGGCGCAGTATCAGTTTAATCAGTTCGCGGCGCAGTCAAACAGACGTATCGCCGAGCTGGAGGGCGAGCTTAAGCGGCTCAAAACTTAAGGAGTGATTTTATTTGGCAAAACACAAACAAAGACATTCACATGATACTAATCCCCCCCCCCCGTCAACCTGCGTAGCGGTTTCGGTTATCGTCCCGCTTTATAACGCCGAGAAATTTATAGGCGAGTGCCTTGACAGCCTTTTGGAGCAAACCTTCCGAGACTTCGAGGTTATCGTCGTCGACGATTGCTCCACCGATTCAAGTCCCGTCATTGTGCGCAGTTACGAGGAAAAATTTAACGGGCGGCTGATTTTCACCAAGATGAAAGTCAACACCGGCGGCGGCGGCGAACCGCGCAATAAGGGGTTGCTGTTTTCACGCGGCGAATACGTTTTCTTTATGGATGCCGACGACGCACTTACGCCGACTGCCTTGGAGGAAATGTACAATCTTGCCAAAGAGTTTGAGGCGGACGTTGTCTATTGCGAAAAATATTACGTATCCGAAGGTACGGGGCAAACCTTTAAAAATAACATTCGCGTCGCCGATACCAACCTTCAAACCGGCGGTTTTGTCAAAAAGCCGACCCTCGAAACCGACAATTTGGTTGAACGCATTCAAAAGGCGACCACATGGAAATATTGGGTGACACCTTGGCAAAGATTTGTTTCGCGGAAATTGCTGACGGAAAATGAAATAACGTTCCCCTCGCTTATCGGCTCAAATGATGTGGGTTGGAGTTTTGAAGTCTTATTCTGCGCAAAACGATTCTTGCGCGTGCCGAATCTTTGTTACATTTGGCGAATGCACGAGGAGAGCAATACTCTGCGCCGCCGCCCGATAGACAAACTTATCCACAAATGGCTGGACAGAACCGTTCGCGGTCTCAAAATCATTGATGAATTTATGCAGAAAATGCCCTTCTTTCAACAGCACCAAGATTGCCGCTATGCCGTGTTGCGTTTCTTCGCCGATTCGGATTTCAACAGCATCTTTCCGGCGTCGCTCTATATTCCGCCAAATATTTTCTATGAGATTGTTCGCGTGGAGTTTTCCAAAGAATTGGGCGATCATGCCGTGGTTGTCGCGACACTTGCTTCCCTGGTAAATTTGTATCAGAGGATTTTGCGTGATAACACGAACCAATTTAATCAGTTTGCCGCGCAGGCTCAAAAGCGCATTGCCGAGCTGGAGGGCGAACTTAAGCGGCGCAAAACTTAAGGAGTGATTTTATGGTATCGGCAAAAATGTATGAACTTGGCACAAAAAAATCGACAATCCGCACGATATTTGAATTCGGTCGCAAGCGTGCGGCTGAGGTCGGCGAGGAAAATATTTTTGACTTCAGCCTCGGCAACCCCAACGTCCCGACGCCCGACTTCGTGCGCGACGCCGCGATTGACATCCTGCAGACTTACGAACCGTCTCAAGTTCACGGCTACACGGTCGCGCCCGGCAATCCCAACGTCCGCGCCACGCTTGCCCAAAGTATCAATCAACGTTTCGGGACGCACTTCGCCGGCAAAAACCTTTTCGTCACGAGCGGAGCCGCCGCCGCCATTACGATTTGCTTTAAAGCCCTGGCAGAGGCTGGCGACGAATTTATAACCTTCGCGCCCTACTTCCCCGAATATAAAGTTTTCGTCGAGTCGGTCGGCGCAACCCTTAAGGTCGTCAAGCCGCGCCCCGACGATTGGCAGATTGACTTTGACGACTTCCAAAAGCTCCTTTCGCCCAAAACCAAAGCCGTTATCATCAATTCGCCGAACAATCCGAGCGGCGCGGTCTACTCCGAGGCGACGATAAAGCAGCTTACCGACATTCTCAAGGCTCAAGGGCGCGACATTTTCTTGATTTGCGACGAACCTTATCGCGAGCTTGCTTACGGCGTCGACGTGCCCTGGGTCACCGATTTTTACGACAATACGCTGGTTTGCTATTCCTACAGCAAAAGTTTTTCCCTGCCCGGCGAGCGTATCGGTTATATCGTGGTGCCCGACGCCGTTGCCGACTTCGATAAGATTTTCGGCGCGATAGCGGGCGCGGCGCGTGTCCTGACGCACGTCAATGCTCCGAGCTTGTGGCAGTTGGTGGTTGCCAAGTGCGCGGGCAAAGCCGTTGACATCAGCCCCTACGAGCGCAACGGCAAGCTCCTTTACGACGGGCTTATCGCGGCGGGCTTTGAGTGCGTCAAGCCGCAGGGCGCGTTCTATCTGTTCCCGAAGGCTCTTGAGGCGGACGACTATGCCTTTTGCGAACGCGCCAAGAAATATGATTTGCTCCTCGTGCCCGGCGCGGACTTCGGTGCTCCGGGCTATTTCCGCGCCGCCTACTGCATAAAGCAGGATACCATTGAGCGTTCCCTGCCGCTGTTCAAAAAGCTCGCGGAGGAATATTCTCGTGCTTAAAAAAATTTTATTGCTGTTGCTGATAATCTTCATGATGAGCGGTTGCGGCTCCGATAAAAAGGACGACAACCTTAAAATCGTCACGTCGTTTTACCCGATGTATCTCGACGCGCTCAACATAACTCGCGGGATAAGCGGCGTGGAGGTCGTGAACTTGACGCCGCCGCAAGTCGGTTGCCTGCACGATTATCAGCTGACGCCCGAAGACATGAAGACGCTCGAAACGGCGGACATATTCATAATAAACGGGCTGGGCATGGAAAGTTTCATGGACAAGGTTATCGAGGCGTACCCGAATCTGAAAATAATCAACGCGTCGGACACGCCCGAAATCGTACCGATAATGGAGGGCGACGTGCCGAATCCGCACGTGTGGCTGAGCGTAACCTACGCCATGCACCAGGTAAAAAATATTTCGGCGAAGTTGCGCGAGCTTGACCCCGCCAACGCCGATGCTTACCGAATGCGCACGCTTGAATACGTCGACGAGCTGACGACCTTGCGCGACGAAATGCAAATCTCAACGGCAATGTTACAGCACAAAGACATCGTGACGTTCCACGAGGCGTTTCCGTATTTGGCGGCGGAATTCAAGCTGAACGTGGCGGCAGTGGTGGAACGCGAGCCGGGTACCGAGCCGACACCGCAAGAGCTTGCCGCGACGATAGAGACGCTCAACGCGTTGCCCGTCAAAGTGATATTCACGGAGCCGCAGTATTCGCCCAAAGCGGCGGAGACGCTTGCCAAGGAGACGGGGGCGCAAATCTTTCCGCTCGACCCGATAGTCACGGGCGAGGCGAAGCCCGAAAACATGCCGGACTACCCCGACCGAATGTTGGCTAACCTGTTGACACTGGTTAAGGCTCTGCAATAAAAAATTTGAACGCGGCGATAATGTTTCCAAAGTCGGGCGACTAATCGCGATCGCTGTTTGACAACTTTTTAAAAGTTGGGCTTGCAAAAATGTTGCGGGTGTGTTAAAGTAACAGCCGTTCGGGACGTAGCTCAGTTTGGTAGAGCACTACCTTGGGGTGGTAGGGGGCGTGAGTTCAAATCTCGTCGTTCCGACCAACATAAGAAAATCCCAAAGCCCTCGCAAGACGCGGGGGCTTTTCCGCGTTGCAAGCAAATCCGCAAGCAAGTATAATCAAGTCATCAATCCGATTGGAGGAAATTTTATGGGAAGAATAGCCGTTGAAATTATACCGCGTGACGCGGCAAGCCTGCGGGCGGACGTCGAAGTCATAAAAAAATATCCGCAGGTTGACTGCGTGAATATCCCCGATTTGATGAGTTTCGATTTGCGTCCGTGGCAAGCCGCCGAATTTACTCAGCCCGCGCTCCCGACTATCCCGCACGTCCGCGCCATGGATATTGACCTTGCCCGTCCGTTGCCCATGCGCGACGATTTTATCAAGTTCGGCGTCAAGGAAGTGCTGATAATCGCGGGCGACCCGCCTAAGGATTTGACGCGCACGGTTTACCCGACGGAGACAATCGACGTGATTCGCAAGTTCCGCGAGGAGCTTCCCGACGTTAAAGTTTATGCGGGCGTCGACCAATATCGCAGCGGCATTCGCGAGGAACTTTATCGCGTGGAGCGCAAGGCTCAAGCGGGCGCGGCGGGCTTCTTTACTCAGCCGTTCTTCGACGTGCGTTTTCTGGAGATGTATGCCGACCTGCTTGACGGGCACGAGGTTTATTGGGGCGTGTCGCCGGTGTTGAGCAATCGCAGTCGCGGCTATTGGGAGCGCAAGGACAAAGCCGTTTTCCCGAAGGATTTTCAGCCGACCATGGATTGGAACATTGCGCTTGCCAAACGGATTATCGACTTCGTTAAGACTTCGAGTGGCGGGCTTTACTTCATGCCCATTACGATTGACATTGCCGAACTGTTGCCGAGGGTGTTTGATTAAAAACGTAGCAATGAGTTCGGACGCGGTGACGAACTTGCCGCTTACGCAACGATTCAACGCGCCCGCTGTTTGGTTACTTTTCAAAAGTAACCGGCGGGCTTTACTTCATGCCGATAACCATTGACATTGCCGAACTGTTGCCGAGGGTATTTGATTAAAACAGGGCGCAAATAATCATCAGGAATAAAATCGTGGCGGTGTACATCAAGCGAATCGCGCCGAGTATGTGCGCCGCCTCCAAAATTTCGTTCGGCTCGCCCATGTAGGCGCGGAAGTGCGGTTTGCCAAAATAATAGTTCATGCCGCCGAGTCGGATATTCAACGCGCCCGCGACCGTCGCCTCGGCGTAGCCGCCGTTCGGACTGGGGTGCTTGGCGGCGTCGCGACGCATCATCTTGAACGCGTTCTTGTAGTCGAGACGCAGAATAATCGCCGCGCCTATGAACAGCAACGCCGTCAGCCGCGCAGGGATATAATTCGCCATGTCGTCGAGCCGAGCCGCTATCTGCCCGAAGTAAAAATATTTTTCGTTCTTGTAGCCGAGCATGGAGTCCATAGTGTTGACGGCGCGGTAGAAAATCGCAAGCGGCAAGCCGCCAATCGCGAAGTAAAACAGCGGCGAAATTATCCCGTCAACGGTGTTCTCCGAGACGGTTTCGACGGTAGCGCGAGCAACTTCCGCCGCGTTGAGGTTTTGAGTATCGCGCCCGACAATCCAGCCGACCTTTTCGCGGGCGTAAGTCAGATTATCGGTCTCCAGCAGATAATAAATTTCGCGGGCGGCGTCGCCCAATGTGCGCGGCGAAATCATGAAGCTCAGCACCAACGCTTTAATAAAAATCTGCGCGGCGAGGCTCGGTATATCGTTCGACAAAATTTCTATGGCTAAGCCGACGGCAAGCGATACGATACAAACGGCGTAAACCAGCACGCCGCCTTTGAAGACTTTTTTTATCGGGCTGTCGGTATCGCGCCGCAATATTTTTTCAAGCAGGGAAATCAGGTTGCCAATCAGTACGACGGGGTGAAACTTACTGCGCGGGTCACCAAGGAGCGCGTCGAGCAGGAACGCCACTACCGCCACAATCATCAGACTCATCGAATCAAACTCCATAAATTTTTGTACAGGTATTCGGGAGGGCAATTAAATTTCCTGCGCATGCAGAGGAGGTTTTTGTTTGAAAAGACTAATCGTGAACGCGGACGACTTCGGGCGTCATGAATTGATAAATCGTGCGGTTGAACGGGCGTTCAATACAGGCTGTTTGAGGTCGGCGACGCTAATGGCGGGCGGCATTGCCTTTAACGACGCCGCCCAGCTTGCCAAAAGACTTACGGGCTTGGGCGTCGGGATTCACTTCACGCTTGCCAACGGCAACCCCGTCCTGCCGCCAAATGAAATTCCCTCGCTCGTCACGGAGGAGGGAATTTTTTATGCCGATTATATTCAATTCCTTAAGCGTTACTTGAGCGGTAAGGTTGCGCTCGCCGAGGTGAAGTCGGAGCTTGCCGCTCAACTTAATAAAATCAGCCGCGCAGGTTTGAGCTTAACGCACGTCGACAGCCATCAACACCTGCACCACGTCCCCGGCATTACCGAAGTTGTTTTGGACTTGGCAACGTCGGCGGGTATCCGTTCAATGCGCGTCGCCAATGCCCGGCTCTTCGACGGCGAACTTGACAGCCTCGGCAAATTCGTCGGAAGGTTGGGTTTAAGCTCCTTGGCGAAGGTCGCGGCTCGTAAGGCTCGCAAACGTCATATTGCCGCGCCTGAACATTTTGCGGGTATCGTGGCGGGCGAATCCGTCACCGAAACTTTTATGCTTAAGCTGATTGAAAATCTGCGCGGAGGCACGACCGAGGTCATGCTCCACCCCGGCACCGATAATCAAACGTTGTGCGGCTTCTGCCAATGGAATCATGACTTTGAGGCTGAACTTGCCGCCGTGACTTCGCCTAAAGTTTTGAGCGCACTTGCCGATAAAAATATTTCCGCCGTAAATTTTGGAGGGCTTAGCCATGACGCGTGAACGACTGCTTGAACTCGTAAGATTTTGCATGGTCGGCGGGGTGTCGCTGGCTTTGGACTACGCCATACTTTACGCGCTGACGGAGTGGGCGGGCGTCTGGTACCTGTATTCGTCGGCAATATCGTTTAGCGTGACGGTCGTGTTCAACTATTGGCTGTGCGTCGTTTACGTCTTCAAGGGCGCAGCTAAGCAAACGTGGCGGCGGGCGATAATCTTCTTTGCGACGGGCGCGGTCGGCTTGGTGCTCAACCAACTTTGCATGTGGCTGTTCGTGTCGGTCGCGGGGCTTCATTACCTGATCGCAAAACTCGGCGCAACCGTCATAGTCACGATTTGGAATTATTTAACGAAACGCAAAGCCGTGCGCGATTAGTGGTGGAACAGGCGAATATGCGTGAACGCCATAGCGATGTTGTACTTGTCGCAGGTCTCGATAACGTTGTCGTCGCGGATTGAGCCGCCCGTCTGCGCTATGAAGTCGACGCCCGATTGATGAGCGCGTTCGATATTGTCACCGAACGGGAAAAACGCATCAGACGCTAAAGACACGCCGCGCAGATTCTTCAGCCAGGCGCGTTTATCGTCGCCGGTCAACGGGTCGGGCTTGACAGTAAAGAGTTGTTCCCAGCCCTCGTCAAAAGTTTCGCCGCCCAGGTAAACGTCAATGGCGTTGTCGCGGTCGGGACGCTTGACGCCCTTTTTAAACGGCAAGTCCAAAACCTTGGAGCATTGACGCAGGAACCAATAATCCGCCTTGTTGCCGGCAAGCCGCGTGCAGTGAACACGACTTTGTTGCCCCGCGCCTATGCCTATGGCTTGCCCGCCCTTGGCGTAGCAAACCGAATTCGATTGCGTGTACTTAAGCGTTATCAGCGCGATAAACAAATCTCGCCGCGCTTCGGGCGTGAAATTTTTATTACAAGTCGGCACGTCTTCAAGGCAGGCGTCGGAAATTTTAACGTCGTTGCGTCGCTGTTCAAAGGTCACGCCGAAAACCTGTTTGGTCTCAATGGCGGGCGGCGCGTAGTCGGGATTCATCTTAAGCACGAGATAATTGCCGCCGCGTTTGGACTTGAGAATCGTCAAAGCTTCGGGCGAATAGGCGGGCGCGATAACCCCGTCGCTGACCTCGCGCTTGAGATAATTGGCGGTGGTGGCGTCGCACTCGTCGGACAGAATTGCAAAGTCGCCGTAGGAGCTCATGCGGTCGGCTCCGCGGGCGCGGACGTAGGCGGCGGCTTGCGCGGAAAGCTCCAATCCTTCAGCGAAGTAAACGCGTCTGAGCAGGTCGTCGAGCGGCTCCCCTACGGCGGCTCCGGCGGGGCTTACGTGCTTAAACGAGGCGGCGGCGGGCAGTCCCGTTGCCTCGCGCAGTTCGCGTACCAGTTGCCAACCGTTGAGCGCGTCGAGCAAGTTGATGTAGCCCGGTCGCCCGTTGAGCACTTCAAACGGCAATGCACCCTCCGACGCGAAAACCCGCGCAGGTTTCTGATTCGGGTTGCAGCCGTATTTCAATTCCAATTCATTCATGTTATCACCTCAAGTGAAAATTTCTGACTTAGCGAAGACGTTCGATTATCGAGCGGCTTACACATTGGATGCAACGTCACGTTGCCCTCGACAAGAAATTTCTGCGCGGCGGCGTTTATCCCCTGCCCGACCCGTGCTATAATGGCGGAAAAATTTTGGGAGGCGATTCAATGCGCGCAGCTCAACTGACTTTGGACGGCTATTTTAATTACGGAAACATCTTGCAGAAATTTGCGCTGCACCACACGTTGAAAAAGTTCGCGGACTACACGGAGGTGCTTTGGACGGACGAAATTAAATTTCTGCCTGAGACCGGCGAAGTAGCAGGTTTGCCGTTCGTCATGCAAAAGGAACGCGCCGATTGTTGGCGCATGTATTTTATTCGCGAGGGAGCGCGTCAATCAAGGTTCAAGGATTTTGAAAATCTGCATTTGCAGACGCGGTTTGATATTCCGTATATCGAGGAGCTTGCCGACGAATACGATTATTTTGTTGTCGGCTCCGACCAGGTTTGGAATCCGACTTGGTTTCCGCCGCATACCTTTTTGGAGTTCGCGCCGCGTGAAAAGCGCATTGCCTACGCCGCCAGCATTGTCGCCCCCGAAATCCCCGCGCATCTCAAGGAAGTTTTCCGCCGAGGCATTTCGGGTTTCGACCACCTTTCCGTTCGCGAGGAGGGCGCGATTAAAATCATCCGCGACTTGACGGGGCAGACGCCGCTGCTCATGCCCGACCCCGTGCTCTTGCTGACGGAAGACGAATGGCTTGCCGTAGCGCAACCGCCCACGTGGCTCAAGAGCAAATATGCTCGCGGCTACGTCCTGACGTATTATCTGCGCAAATCGCCGCCGCCCGAAGTCAAAGCTCACGCCGACAAACTCAACTTGCCCGTCATCAATCTGCTCGACCTCAACAATTACAATCACTTTACAATCGGACCGTCGGAGTTTATCTGGCTGTTCGCGCATGCGTCGCTTGTCTTCACGAATTCTTATCACGGCGTGGCGTTCTCAATTCTGTTCAAACGTCCGTTCCTCAATCGCGAAATCGAAAACGACTCTGTGGGCGTCAACATGTCCATGCGCATTCCCAGCCTGCTGAAATTGTTCGGGCTTGAAGACAGAACGGCTTCCGACGGCAACCGCAAGCTCGATACAATTCTGGACGTTGACTTCACGCGCCGCGAGGAGGTTTTACCCGTCGAGCGGACGAAGGCGTTCAAATTCTTATCGGAGGCGTTGGGCGTCAAAAACATTTTGGGAGACAATTTAACATGAAGATTGAAAAGATGATAGCCGCCAATCGCGCCGACTGCAGCGGTTGCGAGGCGTGCGCCAATATCTGCCCGCGCAACGCGATTGCCATGATTCGCGACCCCGAGGGCTTTGCTTACCCGCAAATCAATCACAAGCTGTGTATAAGTTGCGGGCGATGCGATTCGACTTGCCCGTCACTCAATTACGTCAAGAGCTATCCCGCCGCGTTGCCGCACGTCTTTGCGGCGATTAACCCCGATGAAAAAATTCGTCGACACTCCTCGTCGGGAGGCGCGTTCACGGCTCTTAGCGAAATTATTTTTGCAAGCAGGGGAGTCGTCTTCGGCGCGGCGTTCGATAAAAAGTTTCACGTCGTGCACACCTTGGCGAGGACACGTGACGAATTGGAAAATCTGCGCGGAAGCAAGTATACGCAAAGTCAAATCGGCGATGTTTACCGTCAAGTCAAAGACGCGCTAAAGTTTACGCATGTTTTGTTCAGCGGGACGCCCTGCCAATGCGCCGGTTTGAAGCATTATCTCGGCAAAGACTACGATAACTTGCTGACGGTCGATATAATTTGTCACGGGACGCCGCCGCCCGCGCTTTGGGAAAAATATATCGACGAAATTGCCGCCGCGCACGATATTACACGCGTCAATTTTCGCAGTAAGCGCAAGGGCTGGCAAGTTTCGCACCTTGAGATAACCTTTGCCGACCAGGGGGCGTATCTTAAGCCGGTGGTTGAGGATTTTTACGGCAAACTTTTTTTGAACGGGCTGAGCGAACGTCCTGCTTGCCACGCTTGCAAGTTCAAATTTCCGAGCGTGCAAAGCGATTTGACGCTTGCCGACGCGTGGGGCGTGCAGAATTTTGCACCCGAATTCTTCGACAATCGCGGCACGTCGCTGGTTATCGTGCACACGTCCAAGGGAGCCGGCTTTTTCGGGCTGACGAATCTTATAAAGCGGCAAGTCAAGTTTGCGGACGTGGCGTGGAACAATCCGCGCTTCATAACGCCCTCGGTGCCCGACGAGCGGCGCGAACAATTTTTCCAACTCCTTGCGCGTCACGACTACCTTGCGGTCATGCAGAAATATTGTTACGAGGACGCCCCCGCGATTCGGCAACGGCAAAACGAGCGGGCGCAACGCAACTTGCAGGCGAGCTTCCAGGAGATACGGGAGCATTATCGGCGGCGATTTGAGCGCAACGTTTTGATTCTGACGCACGGTTGGGGCGGCGGCGCGAAAGTTTTCCTCGAACAGTACGCTAAAAAGCATTTCCAAGATTGCGGCGTTTATGTCTTGCAACGTGCGGGCAACGGGCAATTGGTATGCACGGAAGCTTTGTCGTCGCTGAACTGCACGCTCCAAGAAAACGCCGCCGAGCTGTCGAAACTCTTAAATGACTTAAACATCACGGAGATTTTCGTGAATCACCTGATACATTTTAATATACCGTTTATAGCGAATTGGCTGGCGCATTGCGGGCGACCGTTCACGTTTTTTGCGCACGATTACCTTTGCGTCTGCGCGAATCAACACATCGAATGCCAAACGCGATTCTGCCCGGAAAGCGACACGAATCCTTATTGCCGGCAGAAATTTGCGGAGTGCGGTTATCCCGCCGTTAAGCTGGCGGAGTGGCAGAGGTTCTTCGGACAACTTTTAAGCCGCGCAGATAAAGTTATCGTGCCGTCGGTTCTTGCGGCGAATATCATCAAGCGATTCTATCCGTCGCTTGAGATTGAGGTCGAGCCGCACTATTTGACGCAACCGCTGACGAAAACTTTCCGCCCCGAATTCGCGGCGCGAGGGAAATTGCGCGTGACGTTCCTCGGGAACATGTTCGACATCAAGGGCGAGGAGTATCTGCTGAGGCTCAACGAATTTATTCGGCAGGAGGGCTTGCCGCTGGAGTTTGTCGTGCTGGGCAAGTATCTGGGCAACATGACGGTCGGGACAAGGGACGGGATAATCTTCGCGGGCGAATACGATTATCGGCGCGTATCGGAGCTGTTGGCGCGGTTTGAAACGGCGTTCGTTGCGGTGCTTAGCATATCGCCCGAAACTTACTGCTACACGGCAAGCGAGGCGATACTGTCGGGCTACCCTGTGCTGAGCTCCAATATCGGGGCGCAAGCCTTACGCGTGAAGAAGAATTCTTGCGGCTGGGTCGTGAATATCACCTCGGCGGATAAGGGCTTGAACGCCTTGAAGGATTTCCTGCGAAGGATTTGCACGCCCGAAGGTCGGCAAGAAATTTTGAATCGCGCCGCGCAGACTTCCAACTTCGCAAACGGCATGGAATAAAACTTTTAGGAGGTTGAACTCATGACCAAGACTGATTGGCAAAATTTTTTCAAGACGAAGGTCGACAAGTGCAACGTGCTTGTTATCGGCGATATTATGATGGACAGATATTACTACGGCGACGTGAAGAAGTTCGCCAGCGATGCGCCCGTGCCCGTGGCGAAGATTATCAAGCGCAAGGCGTCATTGGGTGCGGCGGCGAATATCGCCAACAACCTCGCCAACCTCGGTTGCAAGACGGCGGTGGCGGGCTTCGTCGGCGACGACCATAATTTTGAGTTGCTGTCCTCGCAACTGTATGAAAGCGGCATTGACCAGGACGGGCTTATCGCGACGGAGTGGCCTACCACGACCAAAATCCGAATCATGAGCGGGCATGTTCAGATGTTCCGCTTAGACTTTGAAGACCTCGCGCCGCGCAGTGAGGAGCAATTCGACGCGCTGAAAAGTTTCGTCAAGCAACGGCTCAACGACAGCCTCGACGCCATAGTCCTCGCCGATTACGAAAAGGGCGTCTGCACGGAGCGTTTTTGCGCCTCGATTATCAGGGCGGCTCACAATCACGGCGTGCCGGTGGTGGTCATGCCCTACGGTCAGCGGTGGATTAAGTACGCGCAAGCCGATTACGTCACGCCCAACATTGCCAAGATTAACCGAATCCTCTTGAGTCCGATACCGACCGACGACGACGACGCGGCGGAACGTGCGGGGCGTTACATCATGCGCAAGTTTCAAATCAAGAACGTTTTGGCGACGCGTTCCTCATCGGGCATGACGCTTGTCACCGAGGACGACGTTGCCCATTTGCCCACGCAAGTCCAAGAGGTTTTCGACAGCGCGGGCGCAAGCGATACCGTGGCGGCGGTTTTCGCTATGGCATTGGCGGGCGGCTTGAAGCCCGTAGACGGCGCATATATCGCCAACATTGCGGCGGGCATTGTCCTGCGCAAGTCGGGCACCTACGCCATTACGCGCAACGACATCCTTAACGCCCTTGCCGGCTGACCCGCCAAGCAAACAAAAATCCCTCCAAAGTCGGAGGGTTAATTTTTTGACTCCGCGCAGATTTTACTGTTTGGCTAACGTGGAGCCGCTGACTTGATAGTTATCGCCGTTAATATTGAAGGTCGAGGCGGTGGGCTTATCGAGAATAATCGCGCTGTAGGTGTCGCCAACCTTGAAGACGACTCGCCCGCTCCCGCTGTAGTATGCCGCCGTCCATGCGCCGCTAATCTCCGGCATGTCAATATCGTCGAAGCCGAAAATCATATCCTTGCCGTTGCCCGCGCCGCCAATGAGCGTATCGTCGCCGGAACCGCCGTAGAGCCTGTCGTTACCCGTGCCGCCGAGGAGAGTATCGTTACCTGTGCCGCCCCAAAGCTTATCGTTGCCTGCGTTGCCCGACATTGTATTATCGAGGGCGTTGCCGCTGATTTGAATCGCCGCAGTGCGAGCCGAAGCGTCCGCCGCCTCCACCGTCGCGGGCATTGTGATTTTCGCACCAGAGCTGTCCGTCAACGTCAACGAACTGCTGACAATCGTCGACAATTCCGCGCCCGTCGAGGTAATAAGGCTTAAGCGTTTGCCCTTGGCGTTCTTGATACGGAGGGTGCCCGCGCCCGCAGTAAGCAAAACATCGGAGCCGCTGTTGCCCCAAAGGGTATCATTGCCTGCGCCGCCGTTTAGCGAATCATTGCCCTTGCCGCCGACGATTGAGTTCGCCAAAGTGTTGCCGGCAATTTTAAGCCCCGTGGTACGAGCCGCCGCGTTCACGGTCGCAAAGGTGCTGTCGTAATCCGCGAGGTTAAGGGTGCTGTCTTCAAATTCGTTCGTCACCGTCAAGAGGGTTTTGGCGTTGTTGTATTCCGAACCGTCGGGCAAGCCGTTGGAATAATTTTTGGCGAGGTAGCGCAACATGGCGTAGCCTGAGGTTGCATCGTCGCCAATATAAGCAAAGTCGCTGTAACTGGTTGAGGCGTCGTCATAGCCGCCGACTATCGCGGCAAGTCCGCTCTTAATCGCCATGGGCAGATTGTTGACGTAAGCGATATTGGCGTTCATGGTCACTTCCGCCATAGCCTGCAGAATCAGCCTGTCAAGATAATTGGTAAAATAATCCGAGAAGTTGGCGTAGACGTCGGAGTAAATTCTGTTGCCATTGGGGAGCGTGCCGTTTTTGTCGCTTGCCGTAATGTTGTAAAGCAAGGCGGGGTTAATCGTCAAGGTCGCTTTGGAGGAAAGCCCCATGTCGTAGCTGAAATTAAGATTTATGGCGGCGTTGTTGGAGTTGGTGTAAGTGCTGAACTTTATGTCGAGTTCGTTGACGTTGGCTCTGCCGTCGGTGAAGTTAATGCCGAGCGATTGATTGATGCGGTCGAGGGATTCGGGTATCCATCAGTTATAGAGGGCACGGGTAACGAGTCGCTGTTTGGCGAGGTAGGTGTCGCCGCTATAGTTGAAAGCTTCGCCTGCGTCGTTATCGCTTACGGTGTGATACGTGACGTTGACGGTCAAGCCGTTTTTGGTAAAGGAATTGTATTGGGCGGAGGTAAGCTCTGCGGCGGCGGCGGTTTCGGGGACGATGCTCGCGGCGGTCTTGGCAGTGGAGCCGCCC
>ERZ842401.3570-NODE-3570-length-19126-cov-7.630434_pt1 | contig 19126 bp, 14 predicted proteins | sample MGYA00521270_ERZ842401 | MGnify/ENA primary metagenome ERZ842401 (study PRJEB31892, sample SAMEA3878208) | bioreactor metagenome | biome: Moose rumen | place: Sweden | collected 2011-10 | study: EMG produced TPA metagenomics assembly of the PRJEB12797 data set... | reverse complement strand
CTCCTATCTCGCGGGCCTCGTCGCTCAGTTCGTCCATGAGGGGGAGGATGGCTTGCTTGTGGGGGATGGTGCAGTTGAGCCCTCGCAGGTGGGGGGTCTCCCTGACTAAGTCAAGCAGTTGGGAGGCTTCCTTGATTTCGAAGTTCTCGTAGGTGGCATCGATGCCTTCTTGCCGAAACTTCTCTGTGAAGAAATCGCGGCTGAAGCTATGTCCTAACGGGTATCCTATAAGTCCGTATCTTTCCATTTTCTTGAACTATTACTCTAACGCCCTAATGCCCTAATGCTCTAACGCTCTAACTTCTAACACATGCGAGGTACATGGTGCATATCCCGAAGGTGAAGCGTTTCCACTCAACGTCCCCAAAGCCTGCCTGACGGAGTATTTCCTCCATGACCTCGCCCTGGGGGAAGGCTTCCATGCTGGCCGTGAGGTAGCTGTAGGCCCGTTTGTCGCGACTGAACAGTCGCCCGGCCAGTGGCATGACCACATGGGAGTAGAGCCAGAAGAGTTGCCGCATGGGGAAACGGGGTGGGGCAGCGAGTTCGAGGATGAGCAGGTGGCCGCCTGGCTTGAGTACGCGACGCATTTCGCGGAGCCCGCTGTCGAGGTCTTCGAAGTTTCGTACGCCGTAAGCTACGGTCACCGCATCGAACATATGGTCGGCAAAAGAGAGGTGCATGCAGTCCTCGCGCTGAAAACTGATGATGTCTTCCAATCCCGCCTTCCGCACTTTCTCCCTGCCCTGGGCCATCATCCCCTCCGAGAGGTCGGCCCCCACGATGCGCCGAGGTTTCAGCCTTTGGGCTGCCAGGATGGCAAAATCACCCGTTCCGGTGGCTATGTCAAGCAGACTGCGTGGGGCGTGTTGTCCCAGACGGTCGATGGCTTTCCTGCGCCAGCGGCGGTCGATGCCCCACGACATGAGGTGGTTCAGCAGGTCGTAGGCGGGGGCGATGTTGTCAAACATCTCCTCCACCTGCATGCCCTTTGCTGTCTCTTGGTTGTAGGGCGTTATTGCTTGTAGTTCTTGAGCCATGTGGTTACGTTGCGGGCTATGCGTGCCTCGATGTCTCCCTCTTCGGCAGCAGGCGCGAACTTCTCGCCCACGATGTGCTCATAGAGTTCGATGTAGCGGTCGGAGACGCTCTGCGCATACTCGTCGGTAATCTCGGGCATCTGCTGCCCGGGCTGGTTCATGAAGTTGTGCTCGATGAGCCACTGGCGCACGAACTCCTTGGAGAGCTGACGCTGGGGCTCGCCCTGATGGAACTTCTCTTCGTAGCCTTCGGCATAGAAGTAGCGGGAGGAGTCGGGGGTGTGAATCTCGTCGATGAGAATGACCTTGCCATCGCGCTTGCCGAATTCGTATTTTGTGTCCACGAGAATGAGTCCACGTTGGGCGGCTATCTCGGTGCCGCGCTGGAAGAGCAGTCGTGTGTAGCGTTCCATCTGCTCGTAGTCCTCACGGCTGACCAGTCCCTGACGAATGATTTCCTCCTTCGAGATGTTCTCGTCGTGTCCCTCCTCGGCCTTGGTGGTGGGGGTGATGATGGGCTCAGGGAAACGCTCGTTCTCCCTCATTCCGTCAGGCAGACGAATGCCACAGAGCTCGCGGCAGCCGTTCTTGTACTCACGCCAGGCAGAGCCCGTCAGGTAGCCACGGATTATCATCTCCACACGGAAACCCTCGGCCTTCAGTCCCACGGTCACCATAGGGTCGGGGGTGGCCAGTTTCCAGTTGGGAACGATGTCGGCCGTAGCGTCGAGAAACTTGGCAGCTATGGTGTTCAGTACCTGTCCCTTGAATGGAATGCCCTTGGGCAGGATGACGTCGAAGGCGGAGATGCGGTCGGTGGCCACCATCACCATCAGGTCGTCCTGGATGTTGTACACGTCGCGTACCTTTCCGTGGTACACACTTACCTGTCCGGGCAGATTCAGATTAGTTCTCGTCAGTGCTTTCATAATGCAAGTCTTTATTATGGTTTTGAGATTGTGCTCGCTGTTCGTATGCGTTCACGATGCGGGTGACCAGGCGGTGACGCACGATGTCGCCCTTGTCCATCCTCACCACTCCGATGCCCTTCACGCCGTCCAGTATCTCCAATGCGTCCACCAGTCCCGAACGGCTGTGGGCAGGGAGGTCTATCTGACTGGTGTCGCCGGTGACTATCATCTTGGTGTTCACTCCCATACGGGTGAGGAACATCTTTATCTGCTGGGTAGTGGTGTTCTGAGCCTCGTCGAGAATGACCACCGCGTCGTTCAGCGTGCGTCCGCGCATGAAGGCCAGGGGAGCTATCTGTATCACCTTCTGTTCCATCATCTCCTGCAGGCGCGTCACGGGAATCATGTCCTCCAGTGCGTCGTACAGGGGTTGCAGGTAGGGGTCTATCTTGTCCTTCATGTCGCCAGGGAGGAATCCCAGTTTCTCGCCTGCCTCGACAGCAGGGCGTGAGAGGATGATTTTCCTCACCTCCTTGTTCTTCAGGGCCCTTACGGCCAAGGCTATGCTGGTGTAGGTCTTTCCGCTTCCGGCAGGTCCTATGGCAAACACCAGGTCGTTCTCCTCGTAGAGCTCTACCAGCCGTTGCTGGTTGGTGCTGCGGGCCTGGATGGGGCGGCCTTGTACGCTGTAGACGATTACGCCTTTCACTCCCTCCTGACTGACGCGCTCGCCGCGGAGAATGTGCAGGATGTCCTCTTGGCTCAGGTTGTTGTATTTTGTCAGATGGGCCCGCAACTTGTTGATGTTCTCCTCGAAGTCAGTCATTTGCTCTTCGTCGCCCATCACTTTTATCACCTCGCCGCGCGCCACGATGCGCAACTTGGGATACAGGGCCTTCACCATCTGTATGTTGGCATTGCCCACTCCGTAAAACAGGAGCGGGTCTACATCGTCCAGAACAATGTGTTTTTCAATCATTCCGTATCTTCTCGTCAAAAGTGTATTGGTCAAACAATGCTACAAAGGTACGAAAACTTTTTGTGACTACTATATAATTTATTAACTTTGTGCGCTGTAAAACGAATCCACGATGCGAAGGATAAAGAAAAAGGTGTTTCTGGGCTTCAGTGCAGCCTGTGTGGCGGTGCTGGGATGTGTCCGCGCTTGTAACCCAGAAGTGATGGGGGAGGGCGAGCCTGAACTCGTTGTCGCTAATCCGTCGCAGCAGGAGGTGGAAGCCAGTCCCGCAACAGACTTGCTCAGCGAGAACGAAGGGCCCGCTGTGAGCGGGGAATTTCAGGCGCAGGAAAGCAATTCTGCTCCGGCAGTTGCCTCCAATGAGTATGGCGGAAAGTACCATCCGGTAGGGCATGTGCCTGGCTTTGAACGTACTTTCCCCGATTTGCAGGAAGTACAAATCGTTGCCGCACGTAAGTGGGGTGTCTCGCCTGTACGCAATCGTCAGCAGGCCGAACAGCGAAAGAGTGAACTGGTTTTCGTGGGCAGCAACCCGTATTATACCGTCGGACAGCTGAACCATAGCATTCCCTATCTGGTGCCTCGCGCTGCCGACCTTTTGCAGACCATCAGTCGCAACTTCCTTGATTCCCTGGCCATCAAGGGAAAACCCCTGCACAAAGTGGTAGTTACCAGTCTGCTGCGTACCGAGGCTGACGTGGAACGACTGATGCGATATAATGGCAATGCCAGTGACCAGAGTTGCCATCGTTTCGGTACTACTTTCGACATCAGCCATGTCAGTTACGAGACGGTCTCCCCTCCAGGGGAAACCCGGCGCGAAGTGCCTAACGACACGCTGAAATGGGTGCTCTCTGAGGTGTTGCGCGACTTGCGTCAGCAGGGACTCTGCTATATCAAATACGAGAAAAAGCAGAGTTGCTTCCACATTACCACCCGCTGATTCTTCGGTTTCAACATTTTTTTCTTGTCCGTTTTAAACCTTTTCCCGTTTCCGTTGTCCATGATAACAGAACCGCGGAAAAACGAATTATTGACTAAAACAAAGTAAAAAGGATTATGAAGAAGACAATCATCGTGATGGCCGTAGCAGCCATCGTCAGCATTAGCGCAAGTGCTCAGCCACAGCACATGAGTAGAGAAGAAATGCAAAGCCATCGGGCAGAGCGCATACAGCAGCAGGCCGATAAACTGGCCAAGGATTTCGAACTGAAGGGCGACGAGAAGGATCAGTTCGTAAGTCTCTATACTGACTATCAGAAAGCTTTGCAAGAGGCTCAGGCAAGACCCAGGAACAAGTCGGTAAAGCCTGAGAACCAGAAAGGTGACAAGAAAGAAAAAGGTGACAAGAAGGACCAGAAGGGCGAAAAGAAGGTCAAGGAACTGACCGACGAGGAGGCTACACAAAAGATAGAGGAGCTGCTTACCCGTCAGGCAGAGCAAATAGCCCAAAGCCAGAAACGTCTGGAGGTGAACCGTGAGTATTACGCAAAGTTCAAGCAGGTACTCAAGCCCCAGCAGATACTGAAGGTGCTCAACCAACAGCAGCAGCAAGGTCAGATGCGCATGGGAGGCCAGCCTGGTGGTCGTGGAGGCTTTGGAGGTCCTCAGGGAGGTGGTCGTCCTGGTGGCTTCGGAGGACCTCAAGGTGGAGGCTTCGGTGGTGACTTCTAAAGTCCCGAAAAGCATAGCCTATACTTCATTTATGAAATAGGTTAATTTTGTTAAAGCGTGATGCCGGATACCTAAAAAGGGTGTCTGGCATTTCTTTTTCTGCACCTGCTGATTGTTTCCCAAAATAATCTTCCGCAATCATTGGCATGTTACCAGTTTTTTTGTATCTTTGTCCTCATGCAAGCTTATAGATAACTAAGAAACTAAAACGAAAAATAGGAACTAAGACTATGGGACGAGTATTGATTATTGGTGCAGGTGGTGTGGCTACTGTGGCTGCTCACAAGGTGTGTCAGAACAAAGATGTGTTTACTGAGGTGAAGATTGCCAGTAGAACCCAGAGCAAATGCGATGCACTGGCTGATGTGCTGAACAAGAAGTATGGCACACGGGTAACCACAGCCCGAGTTGATGCCGACAGTGTTGAGGAACTGGTGGCCTTGCTTTCCAGTTATAAACCCGACTTGGTGATGAACCTTGCTCTTCCTTACCAGGACCTCACCATCATGGAGGCTTGCCTGCAGACGGGATGTCACTATCTGGATACGGCCAACTATGAGCCCAAGGATGAAGCTCACTTCGAGTACTCATGGCAGTGGGCCTACCGCGAACGTTTTGAGAAGGCAGGGCTCTGTGCTATTCTGGGTTGCGGCTTCGACCCTGGGGTAACAAGCATCTATACAGCCTATGCTGCCAAACACCATTTCGACGAGATTCAGTATCTGGACATTGTCGATTGTAACGCAGGCAACCATCACAAGGCTTTTGCCACCAACTTCAATCCCGAGATAAACATCCGCGAGATTACGCAGAAGGGACTCTACTGGGAGAATGGCCAGTGGGTAGAGACGGAACCCATGGAAATCCACATGCCTTTGACCTATCCCAACATTGGTCCAAAGGAGAGCTATCTGCTTCATCACGAGGAGATAGAATCCCTTGTCATCAACTATCCTTCCATTCGCAGGGCTCGTTTCTGGATGACCTTCGGACAGCAGTATCTGACTTACTTGGATGTTATACAGAACATCGGCATGGCGCGCATCGATGAGATAGAGTACAAGGCCCCGAAGGCCGACGGCTCGGGCGATGCAGTAGTGAAGATTGTGCCCCTGCAGTTCCTCAAGGCCGTGCTGCCCAATCCGCAGGACCTCGGCGAGAACTACGACGGCGAGACCAGTATCGGATGCCGTATACGTGGTCTGAGGGATGGTAAGGAACACTCGTACTATGTCTACAACAACTGTTCTCATCAGGCAGCCTACGAGGAGACAGGCATGCAAGGCGTGTCTTACACCACGGGTGTGCCGGCCATGATAGGTGCCCGCCTATTGTTGGAGGGCAAGTGGCTGAAGCCTGGTGTTCACAACGTAGAGGAGTTCGACCCCGATCCTTTCATGCAATTGCTCAACGAACAAGGTCTCCCCTGGCACGAACTGCACGATGTAGACTTGGAGTTTGAGGATTAGACTGCGCTAATGCTAACGAAACATTTCGCTACGAAAACAAATAATTAAGATAAACTAAGGAAATGGCAAAGAAATTAGAGGAACTGGCACAACAGAGCAGTGCCAACGAAAAACTGAAGGCTCTGCAGGCCGCTATGTCGAAGATAGAAAAGGACTTCGGCAAGGGCAGTATAATGAAACTGGGTGACGAGCGTATTGAGGACATAGAGGTAATACCTACCGGTTCAATATCTCTTGATGCTGCACTGGGCGTGGGCGGTTATCCCAAAGGGCGCATCGTGGAAATTTATGGTCCTGAAAGTTCGGGTAAGACCACACTGGCCATACATGCTATAGCCGAGGCTCAGAAGCAGGGTGGCATAGCAGCATTCATTGATGCTGAACATGCTTTCGACCGTTTCTATGCCAAGCAGTTGGGCGTAGACGTGGACAACTTGCTTATCTCACAGCCCGACAATGGTGAGCAGGCCTTGGAGATTGCTGACCAACTGATTCGATCCTCAGCTATCGACATCATTGTCATAGACTCTGTGGCCGCTCTTACCCCGAAGGCTGAAATTGAGGGCGACATGGGTGACAACAAGGTAGGTCTGCAGGCCCGACTGATGAGTCAGGCTTTGCGCAAGTTGACGGCCAGCGTGTCGAAGACGAAGACCACCTGTATCTTCATCAACCAATTGCGTGAGAAGATAGGTGTGATGTTTGGTAATCCCGAGACTACGACGGGCGGAAACGCCCTGAAGTTCTATGCCTCGGTGCGATTGGACATTCGCAAGAGCACGGCCATCAAAGAGGGAGACAATGTGATAGGTAACCTGGTGAAAGTGAAGGTTATCAAGAACAAGGTGGCTCCTCCATTCCGTAAGGCCGAGTTTGAGATAATGTTTGGTGAGGGCATCAGCCGTGTGGGTGAGATTGTCGACTTGGGTGTGGAATATGGCATCCTGCAGAAGAGCGGTTCGTGGTTCAGCTACGACGGTTCGAAGATTGGTCAGGGACGTGATGCCGTGAAGGCTCTGCTCAAGGATAACGAGGAACTGGCGGAGGAGATAGCAGCCAAGATTGCCACTGCCATGGCAGGCCGCACTCCAGAAGAGAACGATGAGATAATGAATCCCGAGGAGGACTGAGATTCCTCCTTAGCAGGAAAGACGGGATAAGCGAAAAGCGGGAAACGTAGAGAGATATACGTTGCCCGCTTTTCTGTTATTTGGGGTATAATCCGTGCCTATCGGTTCAGTACCTTGCTTACGGTACCGTTGGCGTTTCGGATGATGTTCACTCCCTTCTGGGGAGCGCTCAGGCGGCGGCCACTGAGGTCGTAGACTGCACTCGCGCTATGGGCATTACTACTCTCGGAAGTACTCTCGATACCTACACCAGACATACGTACATTGGCCTTGTTTGCATTCACGACGTGTCCGTCTGTGGTGTCGATGAGTGCAACTACAACCTGCACATCTTCCTTGTCCTTGATGATGCCAGCCTTGTTGGCAAGATCGAAGTCCATGGTGTACTCATACGTTTTCCCTCCCTCAATCTCTGTAGGCAGACTATTCTTTATGTATGTATTATTGGCCCAGGCCAGGGCAACGAAGTTGTACACCTGTTTCGTGTAAGGATCGGTGCCATAGACGTATGCTTTCAAATCGGCATCTGCTGAGGTGTCCCCCTTATAGTAGTTAGTCTGGAACCATCCTGCTCCCGTACCCGAGAGGTTGTTGGCGATGACGATAAGTACAAAGGCATAGTGTGCCTCGTCGTCGGGCAATGGGAAGGTGGCATAGGCTGTGGCCTGCAGCTTGAGGTCCTCGTCGATATATGCTGCCTCGGCCCATACGTCGGCAGGGGCTATGACATCCTTGCGCACAGCCTCGAAGGTCTTGTCTAAGCCAAATACGTTGTTGTTAGCATCGCCATAGTAGGCATCGGTGCTGTGGTTGCGGTTAAAGAATGCGGCAGGGAAGCCGGTTACATTGTTGGACATCTTTTCGTCGAAGTACATGGCATCGCTGCTGTTGTACTGGTGATAGGAGACGGCGATGAAATCGTCTCCATATATGTCCAGCATCTTGTCCAGACCTACCAGTCCACGCGGACAATATCCACAACCGGTGCCTGTGTATTCCTCCATCAGCGGTCGATAAGTGGGCAGGAAGGAGTAGACCTTGATGATGGCTGAGTGGGAGGGTGAGGCATCGCCGTTGTCCGCACCGTTCACCTTGTTGATGGTTACGGTCAACGTCTGATTGCCTTCTTCTGCTTGCTCAGGCAGGGTGAGATTGAGTTGGGCGGTGGCTCCGTATTGTGCCTTTATCTCCTTGGAGAAGTCGGTGTGTATGGTGTTGGAGAACGAGCCTTCGGTGTAGGTCCAGTCGATGGACTGGATAGGTTGTGATCCGTGGTTGATGATGGTCAGTCCCACTTGGGGCTTCTCGCCCAGTTGTGTGGTCAACCCGTCGAAGGTTACACTGGCTGCGTGGGCTACACTGCCAGTCATTACCACTTGCATGGCTGTTGCCCAGGTGGTGTTGGCACTTACATCGAACCAATGGCGATAGGTGCGGGTGGAGAGCATGTAGAGGTTGCCGCTCCCTGTGTTGTTGGTTACAATCTCCAGAGGTGAGTCCACGAATTCATCCTCGTTGAAGAGGAATCCGACGTACACGCCCTCAGAGGTGAGCTGATAGGGTTCGTCAAGGGTTACCTCCACCCATCCGCTTTGTATGTCGAAGTGTTGTACTGCAATATCGGCTTTGTTCTCACTGTTCTTCACTTTCAGGTCCTTGGTCAGGAAGACGCGTCCGTTGGAGAGTCCTGTGACATCGTTGCCGAAGGGTATGCGCACCTTTTCGATGGTCATTCCCACCAGGTTCTCGTCTTTCACTCTTACAGCCACGCCGTAGTTCTCCTGCTTGTGCGTTCCCCAGCTGTTGGTCTTGCCAGAGTTGTAGGCACTATAGAGAAGGGTGTTCTCATCCTCCCACGAACTTATGTTCCCCTGTTCGCTGTCCACGGTTTTTTCGGGTTTGTACCAGGCGATGTCGCTGTAGCGGGTCTCTCCTCCGCCTTTGTATATGCTTTGGAAACCGATGGAGTCGGCCACGTTGGTCAGGAAGTATATCTGGCGTACGATGTTGGTGTAGGCTGCGATATATCCGTCGCTGTAGCTATGGGGAATCTCGGTCATCTCCTCCTCGGGCAGATCGGGATAGTCTATGTTGTCAAAGACAAAGGGTTGCTTGTCGTCGTCGATGAACATGCGGTAGTACATCTTCTCGGGGTCCAAGTACACGCCTTCGGTGTCGTGTGTCGAGAACACGGCGGTGGTGTATCCGAAGCCCATCTTGTAGTTGGTGTAGTAGTTATAGTTGTGGAAGTTGTCCTCGGGTTTCCAGAAGTATGGGGCCGTGGGAGTGGCTGCTCTCTCTTGCCAGCTGGTGATGATGACATCGGGGGAAAGCGTGTTGTAGAGCGAGTCGGCATCGTTCACCGTTGCCACCAGTGCGTGTCCCTTTGGTACGCTAAATCTCTGGGCTACTGGGTCGTAGTCCAGCACAATGGTATCCTTGATGAGCGTTGTCTCGTAGGCCGTGGATGCGGTCCAACGGAAGGTGGTGGCATAGATGTAGAACAGATAGCCGTTGTTTTCGCTTAGTCCCATGTATTGGGGTGACTTTACATAGCACTTGTCTCCTCGTATGATGCCGCGGAAGAACTGGGTGGTGTCCACAGGGTTGCTGATGTACACAGTGTCGCCGTCGTAGCCTACGCTAACGAACTGGTCGTAACTGGATGTCCCCTCTGCATTGGTCTTGCAGGCCCATATGTAGCGGCTTGTCTCCATATTTTGGGGGACGCTTACCGGAGTATCATAGTTCGAGGTGGCCACGAATCCGTAATCACCGTAACCATACCAGTTACCCTCGGCATCCGTCAGGCCTATCAGTTCGTTTCCTTTTGTTCCGTTGGTCTGGGTCAGCACACCGTTCTCGTCCATACGGAAACTGATGTCCAGGTTGCTGGCCACGGTGTATTTTTGACTCGATGTGTTGCCCGTCATACGGGTCACATAATAGGTGTTCTTCACACCGGTTTCGGTGTTCGTCCTCACGGTGATAGCCTGTGGTGTGTGACACCAGTAGTAACGGTAGCCGTTACGCTCGGTGTTGAAATCCAGTTTCAGCCAGCCCTGTTCCGTGTCGCGATATTGGGAGATGGGGTTGGGGATCCAGATAACCGTATCGCCCTGATTCACATATCTGATGCCCCGTGCGCTGGAAGGCCACGATAGGAGGTATGAGCCATAGGGTGAGAAACCAATGGCATCGCGAGAGGCATACACCACGGTTCCCTCGGGTTGCTTGTATACAGGTGTAGTGGTTACTGGGGTAAGTCCTTTGCGCTGGCCCTCGCTGCGTTTCTGTGGAGCGAAGGTGTTGTCAGCATGCGTTCTTTCCCTATGTAGGGTGGGAGAGGATAATTGGGCTTGGGCACTGGCCCAGCAGATAGTCAAGGCGAGTGATAGGACGAACTTTTTCATGTTTTTTGTGATTATCTGTATGTGTAATATAAAGGGTTTCGCATATTCGTGGTGTAAAGGTACGGATTTTCTTCGTAACTTGTGCTGATAGGAATGGGAATTTTTCCGATGTTTAATGTTTCCATGCTGCTGCACGAATGCTGTCACCAATGGATACGGGGTAAAGCGATGCTCCATAGCCGCACCAGTAGCCCAGTGCTCCTTTCACATTGAAGGAGGGGTTGGTATGGACTGATGTAATTGGTGATCCGCCCAGTGTGGCATTGCGTTCCATCTCGTTCCAAAACAGGAACGACTCATAGTCAATGCGGGCGAACTTCACAACCACGCTATCGCTGGCAGTGAAAAAGGGGATGTAACTTGATGGAGCCGTCACCAGTCGCCCTTTATAGACGGAAACGCATTGTTCCTGGTTTGTAGCAAACACTTGGTTGGAAAGCGTTTGCATATAAGAGGAGAGGAACAGACGTGAGTTCGTACCAGTCAGGGTGAAGAATTTGTAATAACGTGGTTCTTGCATATCGTCGTGGAAATAGGCTTGGATTTCGTATAAGGTGTCTGTGAGTTCACATGGTCTTACGCGAATGGAGTCCAACTCTGAGGATTCTGGTATTGTGGTTGTCGCCTCTGCGTGAAACTGCTCGTAATCCACCGTCAGACGATAGCTTTTTCCTGTTTTGCCCTGTATTCGGCTTGTCGTGTAGATGTAAGGAGGGAAGTATTGTCGGTCAACCTTTCCTGTCAGCACCACCTCTTGTTCTCCATCGCTCACAGTCACTTTTGCCCATTTTAATATATAGTTTCCCAGGTCGCTGAGTTGTTGACGCTCTTCGGTAACAGATACGGTGGTGGTGAGCATGACCACTGGATAGCCCTCGTTGTCTATCCATCCTTCTACCACCAATTGTGGTTCATTCTCCACCTCATAGTCGGAGGTGCAGGCGACAAGGAGAAGTGTCAGCAGGACGAGAATGGCGGAAATGGATATTGTTCGCATGACGTTTAGAATTTCAGGAAGTAACTGATAGAGGGAAGCATGAACTTGATGAGGGCGAAGTGGCTGTAAAGGAAATGCCCATCGTGAATCTTCAGTCGGCAACTGATGTCGTTATGGTGCATGGTGACGTTGTAGATGGAAAGGTTAAGACCATTTTCTTTCAGCTTCTGGGATGGCAGGAGGTAGTTGACGGAGAGGTCCAGCCGATAGTAGGGACGCAGGCGTCGTGCGTTGTGGGGTCCATATTGCGTGAGCAACCTGCCGTTCATGATATAGAAGCTTTCAGGTGCGGTAAACGGAGTGCCTGAGGCGTAGACGAAGGTTCCTGCTACGGTCCACTGTTTTCCTATCTTGTAGGTAAGCAGGGTATTCAACTCATGCGGACGTTCGTGACTGGCCGAGTACTCTCCTGGATAATTAGGATTGTCGAATATGCGTCTTGCCCGTCCGTAGGCATAGCTTATCCATCCCGTCAGGTTTCCCGTGCGTTTGGCGGCCATCACGCTGAATCCATAGTTATAACCATTCCCCTGCAGCAGATTGTCCTCCAGGTGATAGTCGGTGTTTAGGAACTTCATCATATCGCCATCGTACTCTACCTGATGGTAAAGGCGTTTGTAATAGACATCGGCACTTATGCGATATCGCCCGTCTCCAAGATATAATGTGGCCGTGAGACCTACGTTGTGTCCCCATTGCGGTGGGCAACTTCCTCCCGTAGTGGTCCAGAATTCGGTGGGCATACCTAACGAGGTGGTTCCTGTCTGGAACAGATACTGATGGCGCAAGGTGTAGTAGGCGGTCAGTTGCATTTCTCCTTTGGTATAGAGTAGATTCAGCGAAGGGTCGACAGCAACGTGTTCTTTCCCGTTGTTGTCTCTGTATACGGTCATTCGTGCACCAGCTGTCGTCTCTATGGCATTTAGCAGCCGGAACGTGTAGTCGGCAAAGGCGGTGTATTCCTGTGTGTGGTAGCGTGGCTGTGGAGTAATTGTCTGGTTGAAGACCTCATCGGCCTCTGGAGCCTGGGGCAAGAGGTTGTGCCATGTTAACTCTATTCCAGTCTTCCATCCCTTCCACGTGATGAGGCCTTTATAGCCAATGTCACAAATGTCTGACGGGAGACGAAAGGACATGTCCGCTTGGGTGAGGCGCAGGTTATTGTGGTATCGTGTGTTGTACAGTGATTGGCGTATGGAGAGTCCGCTCTCTCTGTTATGCTCCCAGTGTAGGGCGGCCATGTGGTTTCCCCAGTTCAGTTTCAGTTTGGCTTCGTATTCGTCTTGAGAAGTTATGCAATGGTCGGCCCCGATATAGAAGTCGGCCCACACGCGGTTATTCTTTCCTTTTTGCCATTGCCATGTGGCATTCACGTCGTAAAAGGAGTAGTTCATCTGCATGTTGTCACTTTCCAGCCATCGGGAGTACAGAAGATTCAGATACGAGCTTCTTCCCGAGAGTGTCAGGCTGGACCTCTTGCTCGTAGGCACTCGCAGTGTGGCTTGTGAGGAGATGAGCCCCACAGCCACTTCTCCGCTGATGGTATCCGAGGGTACCTCAGCTAAGTCCATTGTCAGCGTGCCGCCCAGTCGTGAGGGGTCGGAAGCCTGGTTTGCCCCCTTCTTGAGCGTCATCGAGGCATAGTGCGAGGCATTGAACACCGAGAAAAGTCCTATTAGATGGGCGGCATTATAGATGGGTATGCCTTGGATGGAGAACTGGTTGTGCGTATTGTCGCCCCCCTGAATATGCAGTCCTGCGTCCAGTTCCGAACTGGTCTGTACCTCAGGCAATGTCTGGGCATAGTGTACGGGGTCGGCATTGCCCAGTATTTTGGGTAGGTTGTCAAGCAGTTCCGTGTCCCACCGATAGGAACCGTCGCGCAGTAAACCAACAGAGGTGGCTGCCACCTTTTGGGTAACAACCACCGTCTTCAGCTCTCTGCTATGTACGGAGTCTGCCTGTTCTGCCTGCCCGAAGGCAGACAGGGGAAGCAGGCTACTTATAGTTAGGATTTTCCGGATAATTGTAATCTTCTTCACCTCCAAACATATCTTCGAGTACGTCCTCTTGTTCCTCCAGTGCGTCAATCAGAGCCTTGAAGTCTTTCTCGTTGAAGTACTCTTCCAGACTGTACGAGGTGTTGTCACCAAATACCAGTATGGGTTCGCAGTCCCAGTACGAAGAACTGCTCATGCCGTAGAAATCGTACCCTTCGTGTTTGAAGGGCTCCAGCAGCATCTGTGCCTGGCGAGTCTTCCCGCCGTTGTAGTACAGACCGATGTTGAAGCATGTGTTGGCGTTCACAATGGCACGTTTGTAGGCACTCTCGTTCTGGTCGTTGTCATCGGCCGTATCCATGAAGTCGATGAACTGGCGCACGTCGGTGATGGTACCCTTCAGCTGCACCTTGCCCAGTACGTCCAGACTCATGATGGCGTTCTGTCCCGTCGTCTTGTCAAACAGGTCTTCCAACTCGTCATCGTCTAGGTCGTACCAACTGGTCAGCGTCACTTTGGGCACATTAGCCAGGTTGGTGCTCAAGGTAGCGGTAATCAGCACCTCGTTGTTCTTTGTCAGCGTTGCCTTGGTTGAGGCAGCCTTGGCAGTGTACTGCGTGTTCTCCACCTTCACCATGTAGCCGTTGCTCATCTTGGTCTCACTGCTGAAGGTCATGCTGCTCTTTGAGAGGTCAAACTCTTCTCCGCTCAGCGAGGCCAGGTTGATGTTTAAGGTCTGGCTTATCAGCGTGGTGCCTCCTTCGGTCAGCGTCACCTCTATCTTCTCGGGCACACCGATGGTGTACTCCGTGCGGTCGTAGTATTCGTTATAGCTGTAAGTGTTCTCGGCCGTTTCGCCCAGCGACTCCCACTTCGTCTCGTCGTCCAGGTCCATCATGTGCACCTTGGTCACCTTGCCGCTGGTTGTCACTTTTAGCACACACTGTTGTCCCTTCTCGTTCTGGAAGATGAACTGCAGGTCGTCAGCCTTCGTATAAGTCCACTTGCCGTTTCTTGCCGTCCAGTGACCCAGGAAGTTGGAGGCCAGGATGGTAGACTTGTAGTGGTTGTAATAGTAATTATATAAATAGGTATAGGTGGTTCCGTAGTAGTAATCCGTCCACTCGTCCTTCTCCGTCTCTTGGGTCTGCTTCACCACGCTGCCCATCAGCCCGTCCAGAATATCCTCGGCCCAGTCTCCGATATTGTCCCATTCGTAGTCATCGCCATAGGTCTCGCCAACATAGTCGGCCAAGTCGGTGTAGTGGCGGAAGTCTTCGGCTCTGAGCTTACTGTTCAGTTCCAGTCCCACCTCCTCCAAGTACTGCTTCTGCTTGGCAGGCGACATCACCTCCTCGTCATCCGTAACAACAACGGGACCGTCCTCACCGCCTTCTCCGCCGGAGGGAGCCACAGGGTCGTCACCACACGAAGTCACACACAGCCCTGCGCACAGCATAGCGGCGGCAGTCAGGGCAAACATTTTGTTCTTTTTCATAAGGGTTACTTTTTGCTTTTATAGTTGATTAGTTAAGGTCTTAACCTTCGTTTTCGTATCAAAGGTCCCTACAAAGATACGAATATCCGACATCCCAAACAAGTATAAGGCAAAATATTTCGAGACATTATATTGGACCTCTCACAGAAAAGATAGGCAGACACCCTTTGTCGGAGTGTCTGCCTATCTTATTGCAATAATTTGTCCATTATTTGACCTCCTCGAAGTCGGCATCTTGGATATCATCCTTGCCGCCTTGGTTGGTGCCGGGCTGAGGACCGGACTGGGGACCGCCTTGGAAGCCTGCGCCGCCGAAACCAGCATCGGAACCTGCACCAGCACCAGGCTGTGCACCTGCGGCCTGAGCTGCCTGATACATCTTCTGGGCTGCGTTGTTCAGTTCAGCAGTGGCGGCATCGATGGCTGCGATGTCCTGTGCCTTGTGGGCGTTGCGGAGTTTGTCGAGGGCAGCCTCCACTTCAGCCTTCACGTCGGCGGGCAGTTTGTCGCCGCTTTCCTTGAGCATGTTCTCGGTCTGGAAAATCATGCTGTCGGCCTGATTGAGTTTGTCAATCTTCTCGCGCTCCTTCTTGTCGCTCTCGGCATTGGCCTCGGCCTCGGCCTTCATGCGCTCGATTTCCTCCTTCGACAGGCCGCTGCTGGCTTCGATGCGAATCTGCTGCTCCTTGCCTGTGGCCTTGTCCTTGGCACTGACGTTCAGGATACCGTTGGCATCGATGTCGAAGGTTACCTCAATCTGGGGCACGCCACGACGTGCGGGGGCGATGCCTTCGAGGTTGAACTGGCCGACGCTCTTGTTCTGGCTGGCCATGGGACGCTCGCCTTGCAGCACGTGGATGGTGACTGCGGTCTGGTTGTCGGCTGCGGTGGAGAATATTTCGCTCTTCTTGCAGGGGATGGTGGTGTTAGCCTCGATGAGACGGGTCATCACGCCACCCATGGTCTCGATACCCATGGACAGGGGAGTTACGTCGAGCAGTACGATGTCGCTCTTGTCGCCCGTGAGCACGGCTCCCTGTATGGCTGCGCCTACGGCTACCACCTCGTCGGGGTTCACGCCCTTGGAAGGCTCTTTGCCGAAGAAGTCGGCCACAAGTTTCTGTACGGCAGGGATACGGCTGGAGCCACCTACGAGGATGACCTCGTCAATGTCGGAATTCGAGAGACCTGCGTCGCGCATGGCGTTCTGGCAGGGCACTTTGCATGCCTGGATGAGGCTGTCAGCCAGACGTTCGAACTCGGCACGGGTAAGGGTCTTTACCAAGTGTTTGGGCACGCCGCCTACAGCTGTGATGTAGGGGAGGTTAATCTCCGTAGAGGTGGAACTGGAGAGTTCTATCTTGGCCTTCTCAGCGGCCTCCTTCAGACGCTGCAGTGCCATGGGGTCTTGCTTTAGGTCCACGCCCTCCTCGGCCTTGAACGAGTTGGCCAGCCAGTCGATGATGACCTGGTCGAAGTCGTCACCGCCCAGGTGGGTATCGCCGTTGGTAGAGAGCACTTCGAAGACACCGCTACCGAACTCCAGGATGCTGATATCGAACGTACCGCCACCGAGGTCGAAGACGGCAATCTTCATGTCTTTGTTGGCCTTGTCCACGCCGTATGCCAGAGCGGCTGCGGTGGGCTCGTTGACGATGCGCTTCACGTCGAGGCCTGCAATCTGGCCGGCCTCCTTCGTGGCCTGGCGCTGCGAGTCGCTGAAGTAGGCAGGAACGGTGATAACGGCTTCCTTCACCTCCTGACCCAGATAGTCCTCGGCAGTCTTCTTCATCTTCTGCAGAATCATGGCAGAGATTTCCTGCGGTGTGTACTGGCGGCCGTCGATGTCCACGCGGGGGGTGTTGTTGTCGCCGCGTACCACTCCATAGGGTACACGGGCAATCTCCTTTTGTACCTGCTCGTAGGTCTCGCCCATGAAACGCTTGATGGAGAAGATGGTCTTCTTCGGGTTGGTGATGGCCTGACGCTTGGCGGGGTCGCCCACCTTGCGCTCGCCGTCCTTCATGAAGGCGACGATGGAAGGTGTGGTGCGCTTGCCTTCGCTGTTAGCAATCACGACGGGCTCGTTGCCCTCGAAAACGGATACGCAGGAGTTAGTCGTACCCAAGTCAATTCCAATAATCTTTCCCATAGTTGTATTGTTTTAAGTTTGTTAGTCTTTTTTTACTTATTGGGCTCATAGAGCTCGCTTACTTATTGGGCTCATAGAGCTCGCTCTTTCCTCAGCAAACAGCGTGCCAAAGTGCGCCTTGCGCACGCGCGCACCCTGCATAATATAAATAATGCAGTGCCATCTCTTATTTTTCATGCTTTCATTTTCTCATTTTTCACTTATTCTCCTTACCTTTGCGGCAGAGAAACTGACATTTTGGCAAGAAACCATATGGAATACGCTCCGTCTCCCATCCATCATTCGTCATTCATCATTCTTTTCCTCCTGCTGCTGACCGCTTGCTCCGGCGACGACCACATCCGCGTGCGGCGCGCTGCCGAGAAGGACTATGAGTATCTCCGGAAGGGTAAGTATGAGAAATATGTCGCCGAGATAGCATACGCCGACTCCATGTCGGAGGACTACCGGGCACAGATGGTGGACCTCATCCATGAGTACGCCGAGCAGCTCCACCGCCAACATGGCGGCATGACTGACATCGCCGCCATGAATGACACCATCCTCGGCGACCTTGCTCACGTCTATCTGCAAATCACCTTCACCGACAGCACGTCGGAGGAGGTCGGCGTGCCGATGGTGAAGGTGGGCAAGAAGTGGAAAATGCAGTAAGGTTAGTCCTTGAGCGTATAGACTACGGTCGTGACCACGCGGACGTTCTTCAGCCACGGGGTATTCTGGTCGCGACTCTCGATGGAGAACTGACCTTGGTCGGCGGTACGGATCTTGCCGAGCTCGCTGTCGGAGTCCTCGGCGAAGCGCTCGGCCGTCTTGCGGGCGTTCTTGGTGGCCTCGGCAATCATTTCGGGCTTGATGTCGTTGAGGCCGGTGAACTCATAGTTCACAACGGAACCCTCGTCGTACTCGTTGCCCACGATGGTCACGCCCTGACGCATCAGCTCCGTCTGCCTGCTGACGAGCTTGCGCACGAGATCCACGTTTTTCGAGACCACGGTGACGACGCAGTTGGCCTTGTAGCGGTAGCGCACGGTCTCGCTCGAATAACTCATGTTGGCCTGCTGATCCACGAGCGTGGGGGGCGCCAGTGAGATCTCGGCGTCGCTGAGCCCATTGCTCTTGAGGAAGGCGACGACGGTCTGCGTGTTCTTCTCGATGCGGTCATAGAGCTCTGCCGGGTCGTTGCCCAGTTCCTTGAACTTCAGCGGCCATGTGGCCTTGTCGGCCTTCACCTCCTTCTCGGAGAGACCTTTGGCCGTGACGGTGCGGTCCAGCTCCTTGAACTGCACGATACCCTGTTTGATGGCTCTCCCGCCGAGGAAGATGCCGATGGCGATGACCAGAGCCTCGCCGAAAAACTTGAATTCAATCGATTTCATGATGTCTCAAAAAAAGTTTTTACAAAGGTACATCCTTTTTCTGAGACGGAAAAGGAAACAATGTTTTTTAACACGAGCAGCAAGCTGCATCATACTAAAGACTGATTGGGGCTTAGGTGTAAATGTACACCCATAATGGAGGTATGGGAATCTGCGATTTCTCATTTTAGTGCCTTGAACATCTGGTTAATACACTTTTTCTTCTGCTCCATGTTCGGATGAACATAGAGATTGAGAGTGGTGCTGATATTGGCATGACCGAGTATGACGCTGACGGTCTTGTAGTCACACTGGCTTTCTATGCATCTTGTGGCAAAACTATGGCGGAGTCCGTGAAATTTCAAGGCTGGGATGCCGAGTTGTTTCAGCAGTTGCTTGTAATAGTTGCGGTAGGTACGCGGCTCTGTCGGCTTCGCCTCATTGGTTATCACAAAGTAGTCATCATTCATCAGTTTCTTCAAGGGACGGATAAGTTTCATCAGTTCCT
>ERZ842401.3569-NODE-3569-length-19129-cov-36.668082_pt1 | contig 19129 bp, 15 predicted proteins | sample MGYA00521270_ERZ842401 | MGnify/ENA primary metagenome ERZ842401 (study PRJEB31892, sample SAMEA3878208) | bioreactor metagenome | biome: Moose rumen | place: Sweden | collected 2011-10 | study: EMG produced TPA metagenomics assembly of the PRJEB12797 data set... | reverse complement strand
GAGAAATAAGCAATTAGACTAATTTTTCAACACAGGGTTTTGCAGGTGACCCGATTTTTCTCTGAAAATATAATTGTTTCGAAAACAGTTGCTATGCAGGGTAATGATTATAGCTTTTGTATTATCTATCAACCATGAAGCTCCTCGGAAAAAAACAAATAAATTTGGCTTTTCCCTCGTTATTTCGTAACTTTGCAGCAGAATTGCAAAAGATACGTGATATGGGTACATATATTAACCTCGGAAATGCTGGGTTCAAGTCAGCCCGCAACGGCGAGTACGTTGACAAGTCGGAGTTGATTGCTGTTGTCAATAAAAGCATCAATACAGAACATCAATACAGTTGCGTCACCCGCAGTCGCCGTTTTGGCAAGTCGATGGCGGCCAAGATGCTCTGTGCCTACTACGACGAGTCGTGCGACTCACGCTCGCTGTTTGCCGATTTGAAGATTGCGGGTGATCCGTCGTTCGAAGAACATCTGAACAAGTACCCCGTCATCTATCTCGACCTGAGCGAATTTATGGGCAGCATCAAGGATGCGTCTATCGTCGGCATCAACTACGACCGCGAGACCAAGCAGCACACGTGCCGGATAGAGAAATCTTAAGACGAATGAGCCAGGACCTTCTTCATAATGCGATTCAGGCACTACAACAACAGCGGCAGCTGCTCCAACTGGAGTATCAGGCGGAGAAGGAGGCCTACCAGCGACAGACCGAGGAGCGCGGGCTGGCGCGGCTGGTGAAGCGTGGCAGCGCGTGGTGGCCGGTGCGCACGGAGCGCAGCTACTACAACTCGCTGAACCAGTTGTGCGTAGAGGTGTTTCGTACTGCCGATGGCGACATTGAGCACCAGTTCGAGTACGGGCGTCCCGTCACCTTCTTCAGAACCACAGAGTCGGCAGAGGATATCAGATACTTTCCGCAGACGGGCACCGTCAGCTATGTCGACGGCGACCGTATGGTGGTCAGCGTGCCCGAGAGCATGCCGCTGACCGACCTGCAGACCGCCGCAAACGTGGGCATACAGCTGTCGTTCGACGAGACGAGCTACAAGATGATGTTCGACGCGCTGGACCGCGTCATACACGCCAAGGGGCGTCTGGGCTACCTGCGCGACCTCTTTTATAGCCGTCAGCAAGCAGAGACCTACACCTTTGCCCCGATGCATTTCCCCTATCTGAACAGGACGCAGGAGGAAGCCGTCAACCGCGTGCTGCGCGCCAAGGACGTAGCCATCGTCCACGGACCGCCAGGCACCGGCAAGACGACCACCCTCGTAGAGGCCATCTACGAGACGCTGCGCCGCGAGCCGCAGGTGATGGTCTGTGCACAGTCGAACATGGCTGTCGACTGGATCTCCGAGAAACTCGTCGACCGCGGCGTGCCCGTCTTGAGAATAGGTAACCCCACGCGGGTGAACGACAAGATGCTCAGCTTCACCTACGAGCGGCGTTTCGAGAGCCACCCCGACTACGAACTGCTGTGGGCCATCCGCAAGGCTATCCGAGACCTGCGGGCACAGCGCAAGCGGGGCAATGAGAAATACCACCAGAAGATGGAGCGGCTGCGCGACCGTGCCAACGAGCTTGAGATACGCATCAACGCCCAGCTCTTCAGCGAGGCACGCGTCATCGCCTGCACGCTGGTAGGCTCGGGGCACCGGCTGCTTGACGGACAGAAGTTCGGCACCCTTTTTATCGACGAGGCCGCCCAGGCCCTAGAGGCCGCCTGCTGGATACCCCTCCGGCGGTGCCAGCGCGTCATCTTTGCCGGCGACCACTGCCAACTGCCACCGACAGTCAAGAGCATTGCCGCCCTGAAGTCCGGTCTGGGTACGACGCTGATGGAGCGTATCGCCCTTCAGAAGCCCGAGGTGGTCACACTGCTGCGCGTTCAGTACCGCATGAACGAGGAGATCATGCGCTTCTCCAGCAACTGGTTCTACGCAGGACAGGTGGAGTCGGCCCCCGAGGTGAAGTACCGCTCGATACTCGACTTAGACGTGCCGATGGAATGGGTGGAGGCCGACGGTCTCGATGTCCATGAAGAGTTCGTCGGCGAGTCCTTCGGGCGAATCAACAAGGCAGAGGCCGAGCTGACGCTGCAGACCCTGCAGCAGTACTTCGAGCGCATCGGCAAGACACGTGTGCTCAACGAGCGACTCGACGTAGGCATCATCTCGCCCTATCGCGCCCAGGTGCAGTACCTGCGACAGCTGCTCAAGAAGCGCGAGTACTTCAAGCCCTTCCGCAGTCTGATATCGGTAAACACCGTCGACGGCTTCCAGGGACAGGAGCGCGACATCATCGTCATCTCGCTCGTCCGCAGCAACGACGAAGGGGAGATAGGCTTCCTGCGCGACCTGCGCCGCATGAACGTCGCCATCACCCGGGCACGCATGAAACTCATCATCTTAGGCGACGTGGCGACGATGACGCGCCACCCTTTCTACCAACAACTCTACAACTATATCTGTGCACTCAGGCGATAGATTTTTTCGCTAAATTGTTTGATGTTACAAATAATTTTCGTAACTTTGTGAGAATTCGCAGGATTTCTTTGTAGAAAGGCTGTTCGGGAGATTGAGGAATTTGAGGGTTCTTGCTCTGGCAAGCGTCAAAGCCGAGTCCGGATAAGAGACCGTACTAATATCTACTTGTGGTACTTCTTGCGATAGCTGTTGGGTGTCATGCCCGAATGTTGCTTGAAGTACTTGCCGAAGAAAGAGGTGTTGGGGAAGTTCAGCGCTATGGAAATCTGCTTGATGCTGTCTGTGGAGTAGCGTAGACGGCGCTCTATCTCTTTCATCGTCACCACTTTGATAACATCTGTGGGTGTTCGGCCAAGGGTGTTGCGAACAAGTGTGGAAAGGTACTTGGGTGTGATGTTCAGGCGTCCGGCATAGTATTCAACGAGACGATTGCGCCCGCAGTCTTCGTTGACCATCCAGACGAACTTCTCCACCAGTTGGTCGCCGTGTACGCTTGATACCGTTTCCGTGACATCCAGCCCGCTGTCCAGGATGCAGACCACCCTCAGCAGGAAGGCATTGATGAGTGAGCACACCTCGCCATTCTGATAACGATGCTCAGCCTGTCGTATGCGGCGGCAAATCAGGTCATAGTAGGCTGATACATCTTCAGCATCAGATTCCGTTAGATGAGCCACAGGATGGGCTTTGATATGGAGCATGCTGTTAATAATCATTGTGCGCCGTTCGCGCGAAGCCATCACTTCCGTCGGCTTGACGGCAAGCAGCTTACAGTCGAAGTCGGGTGAAACCATATAATCGGACACCACACTACCGGGCACGCCGAGGAACAGTTCGCCGTTGTGGACAGTAGTGAGCTGGCCATCGTAGTCAAAATGTATTTTCCCCGTGGTGCATATCATTACCACTACGTGTTCTGTAGTATATGTACTGTTTTCTGGCAAATCCCGTATTTTGTCCAGAATGATGATGTCTTGCTTGTTTAGGGCAAGATAATCCTGTTGACCTGTAATCTCCAAATGTTTCATATTTCGTTTAATATTCGTTTCTTCGCTGCAAAGGTAGTCATATTTTTCATAATATCGCGTCCTTTGTGTCGAAACAAATGTTCTATTCGTTATATTTCTTGATGTCAGAACATTTGTAAGGAAGTATGGGACACGAAAATATGTGTGTTTTTTCTGAAATTTGTACGCGAAATTTAAAACTACAAGAAAATAGAATATGAACAAGACAAGCATTTTTTTGATTGTAGCTGCTGCCATGAGCCTCATGGCATGTAGCGAGAACAAGACGGAGCGGAAGGCTGAGCCGATTGCCGTGAAAACCGAGACGGTAAAGGCAGGAAGCGATTTGCAAGGCCGCACTTATGTCGGCACAGTTGAGGAAGAATCATCTACCAGCATCAGTTTTGCCGGGTCCGGCACACTGACACGGGTGTATGTAGAGGAAGGTCAGGCGGTACGAGCAGGTCAACTCATTGCTGAGATGGATAAGACGCAGGCACGTAACATGCTCGCAGCCGCCGAGGCGCAGATGAAGAAGGCCAACGATGCGCTGGCTCGTATGAAGCAGTTACACGACAACGGTTCGCTGGCTGAAATCAAATGGGTGGAAACACAAAGCGCTGTAGAACAGGCACAGGCATCGCTCGACCTAGCTAAGAAGAATCTGGCCGACTGCAGCGTTCGTACCCCCGTCAGCGGCATCGTGGGAAAGGGAGTGAAACAGGCTGGCGAAACTGTGCTGCCTGCCCTGCCTGTGGCTTCTGTTTTAAATATAAATAAGGTACGTATCGTGGTAAGTGTTCCTGAAAAGGAGATTGCCAATTTTACCTCTAAGACTCCGACCACCATCAGCGTGGAGGCTCTGGGCGGACGTACCTATCAGGGCGGGACCATCACCAAAGGCGTGGAGGCTGACGGAACGACGCATACCTATGACATCAAGATACATCTGCAGAATGCAGACCACAGCCTGTTGCCAGGTATGGTCTGCCAAGTACGGGTTGAGGGAACAGCCGGCTCCCTGATGTCGGTTCCCATCACCTCTGTACAGAAGAATGCTAAAGGCGAGCAATTTGTATGGACTGTGAAAAACGGCAAGGCACATCGTAATATTGTGACTACGGGTCGTGCCTACGGCAATCGCATCGCCATTGAGCAAGGACTCGCAGAAGGCGAACAAGTTGTAACCGAGGGCTACCAGAAACTGAGTGAAGGAACGGAGATTAAGTGAAAAGACTATGGCAAAGAAGAAAGAAAAAGAGAACTGGGTAGCTTGGCTGATGCACTACTACCGCATCACGTTCCTGCTCGTCGGGGTGATGTTCGTGATGGGATTCATCGGGCTCGACAAGATGGCGAAGGCTGAGTTTCCAGACTTCACCATCCGTCAGGGCGTGGTGGTGGCTGTCTATCCAGGTGCCACTGCCGAGGAGGTGGAGGCACAGGTGGCTCGACCGCTGGAACGTTACCTTTTCACATACGATGAGGTGAAGCGCAAGAAGACCACATCGACGAGCAGTGATGGAATGTGCACCATCATGGTGGAGTTGCAGGACGACGTGGACAACAAGGACGAGGTGTGGTCGAAGATCCGCCACGGTCTGAACACGTTCAAGCAGCAGTTGCCGCAGGGTGTCATGGCCATCGCCGTGAACGATGACTTCGGCTCCACATCGGCCATCCTAATGGCCATCGAGAGCGAACACCGCTCCTATCGTGAACTGAGGAAATATTCTGATGACCTGGCCGACGAGTTGCGCCGCATCGAGTCGGTGGACAATGTGAACCTCTATGGTGAGACCAAGGAACAACTGACCATCTACATTGACCGTGAGCGCCTGGCTGCATACGGCATCGGACAGATGCAGTTGATGCAGGCCCTGAACGCCGCCGGCATGACCACCATGTCGGGCAGCATCACGGGATGGCAGAAAGATGTACCCATCCATGTGAAGAACACGGTGAACAATGAGGAGGAGATTGAGAACACCATCATCTTCACCGACCAGAACAACCACACGGTGCGCGTCAGGGACGTGGCCGAGGTGAAGCGCGAATACGACGTGTCTGAGAGCTACATCGAGTACAACGGTCATCCCTGTGTCATCCTCTCCTTGGAGATGATGGAAGGCAATAACATCGTGCAGTACGGCAAGGACGTACAGAAGGTGATGGACGAATACGTTGCTACCCACCTTCCAGCCGATGTCACCGTGCAGCGCATCACCGACCAGTGCCAGGTGGTCAGCAAGTCTGTGAGCGATTTTCTCATTAACCTCATCGAGTCGATGATCATCATCTTCATCGTCATGCTCATCCTCTTCCCCTGGCGCACGGCAGTGGTGGCCGGTACGATGGTTCCGCTCAACACCTTTATTTCAGTAGCGTTGATGTACATTATCGGCATCCCACTGAACACGGTGACACTGGCCGCCCTCATCATTGTGATGGGTATGGTGGTGGATAATGCCATCGTGGTGCTCGACGGCTATTTGGAATATCTTGGTAAGGGTATGAGCCGCTGGCATGCCGCTGCACACTCGTCGATGCATTATTTCATGCCGATGGCACTGGCTACGGTCTGCATCTGCGCCATCTTCTTCCCCATGGTGGCAGTGATGACAGGCATGACCCGGGATATGCTATACTGGTTGCCGTGGACAATGACCATCAACCTGATGGTGTCGTTGGTGCTGGCCGTGGTATATATCCCTATCATGGAGGTGTGGATGATTAAGTCGAAGGAGAAGAATAATGGCAATGAGACGAAGAAGAGCATCACCGACTATGTGCAGCAGGGCTACGAGCACATTCTCGACTGGACGTTCCGCCATCCCTGGCTCACCATTTGTGTGGGTATCGCCACCGTTGTCATCTGTCTACTGCTGATTGGCCCGCAACTGCAAATCCGCATGATGCCAACAGCCGACCGCAACCAGTTTGCCGTAGAGATAACGCTGCCGCAAGGCAAGGGGTTGGCTGAGACAAGAGCCATTGCCGACTCTGTGTATAAGGAGTTGAGAAGGGACGAACGCGTTGTGAGCGTCACATCGTTCATCGGTTGTTCGTCACCCCGTTTCCACGCAGCATACGCCCCCAAGGCTGGAGGCCGTAACTATGCGCAGTTCATCGTCAACACCACCTCGGCCAAGGCTACAGAAGAAGTGCTCGACAAGTTTGAACCCATGAGCGACCGCTTCCCTAATGCCTTCGTCAAGTTCAAGCAACTCGACTACCAGAACTTCATACCCTTCGAGTTCCGCTTCTATGGTGAGAACCTCGACTCGCTGCATCGGGTGGCCGACGATGTGATGACGCTGATGCGCCAGAACCCCGACGTGATGAACGTCAAGACCGACTATGAGGAGCGTCGCCCCTATATCGAGGTGGAACTCGACCCCGTGGCCACGGCTCAGTTGGGCATGAATCGCACGTTGACCGAACTGGAACTGATGCTCAACACGGGCGAAGTGCAGGTGGGCCAGGTATGGGAAGGGCTACGGGTAGGCGAGCATGGCTCGGGGATGGGCAACGACGAGGTGCCTGTCATATTAAAGGACAAGCGCAACGAAGAGCTCGACTGCGATGGCGTTGGCAACCTCTACATGTCGGCAGGCATCAATAGTGTGCCCCTACGCCAGATAGCCGACGCACAGCCAGCCTGGGGAGAGACCAATATCGTGCATCGCAACGGCGTACGCTGCATCACGGTCAATGTTGAGGCCAAGCGCGGTGTCTACACCAACGCCCTGCAGAGTGGTTTCACGAAGATGATACAGGAGAAGGTCAGCCTGCCTCAGGGCGTACGCTTCGAGGTGGGAGGAGAGCCAGAGAACGATGCCGAGAAGCAAGCCTCTTTAGGCCAGGGACTTCTTGTGGCTGTCATCATTATTTTCTTCTTCCTGCTGTTCAACTTCAAGACCTACAAACTCACGTTCGTCAGCATAGCCGCCATCTTCCTGCTACTGCCTGGAGCGTTGATCGGTCTTTGGCTGATGGGGCGCCCCATAGGTGTTACCGCAGTCTGCGGTATCATTACCCTAATGGGTATGATCATGCGCAACGAGATTCTCATCTTCGAGCATGCCGACGGCTTGCGTAAATCAGGCTGGACGGCACGAGACGCGGCTTACGATGCGGGCCGCCGCCGCATGGTGCCCATCTTCCTTACTACGGCCACCACGGCCATGGGTGTCGTCCCGATGATTATCGAGGCTACCAACTTCTGGATGCCAGTGGGTGTCTCCATCTGCGCTGGAGGTATCGGCTCTCTCATCATGGTAGTCGTCATGCTGCCCGTCGTTTACTGGAAGTTATACGAAAAGAAAAAAGACAAGCAATGAAACATATAATGGTATTTCTTTTTGGTTGGATCTGCTGTGGAACAATCGCAGCCCAGACCACCCTCACGCTCGACCAGTGCAAGCAACTGGCCCGTGACAACAATATCGCCCTGCGCTCGGCAAAGAATGACATCCAGCAGGCTGAACAGCAGCAGAAGCAGGCGTTCACCAACTACTTCCCGCAGGTGTCGGCCATGGGGGCCGGACTGACGGCCAACAAGCACTTGGTGCAGATGGACATGAACTTCCCCGCAGAGATGTCGGCCATGCTGCCCGCCGGGGCCTCGATGCCTACGAGCATGGGGATGATTAAGAATGGTGTCGTGGGCAACGTGATGGCCATGCAGCCCATCTTTGCAGGAGGACAGATCGTCAACGGCAACCGACTGGCGAAGGTGGGCGTGGAGGCCAGCCGAATCCAACTGGAAGCCTCGGAGGACGAGGTGGAACTGACCACCGAGCAGTATTTCTGGCAGGTGGTGTCGCTGAAGGAGAAGCTCGTCACGCTGGGCACTATTCACAAGATGCTGGAGCAGTTGGAGAAGGACGTGACCGTCAGCGTCAATGCCGGCGTGACCACCCGCAACGACCTGCTGCAGGTGCAACTGAAGGTGAACGAGATAGAGAGCCAGACGCTGCAGGTGGAGAACGGACTCGCCATCAGCAAACAACTGTTAGGACAGTATATCGGAAAGAGCGATGGGTTCGACGTCGCCTGCACAATCGATGTAAATACCATACCGTTGCTGGATGCCCGTCTGAAGCAGGATCATCAGGCTTCCCTCGCTTCCACCACGCAGTACCGCCTTCTGGAAAAGAACGTGGAGGCCAACCGCTTGCAGCACAAGATGAAGGTAGGCGAGCAGCTGCCGACCGTCAGCGGCGGTGCCGTCTATACCTATAACAATCTGGTGGGCGAAGGCCGTGGCGTGGGCATGCTCGTGGCCACCGTCAGCGTGCCCATCAGCGGCTGGTGGGGTGGTTCTCATGCCATCAAGAAGCAACGTCTGGCTTACGAACAAGCCCGCGACCAGATGGCCGACGCCAGCCAGAAACTTGTTATCAACATGAACAACTGCTGGGCCAACGTCGAGACCAGTCACAAGCAACTCGCCATTGCCCGCAAGTCGATAGAGCAGAGTGAGGAGAACCTCCGCCTGAACAACGACTACTACCGTGCTGGCACCACCACCATGAGCGACCTGCTCGATGCCCAGAGCAGCTATCAGCAGAGCCGCGACCAGTACGTGGATGCCTACATCGACTATCAGCAGAATCTGCTGAAGTACCGCCAAGCTACGGGACAATGCCGTGAAGCAGGACAAGACTGAGAAGATTTGAGCATCCCTGTCAAATTGAGAATCTGAGGATGACACAAAAACGTCCGCTTTGCCTTAATATATAATAAAAATGTGGGGGCAGTCACATCGTATTTGAAAAAAAAGTTGTACCTTTGCACCGAATATTCAACTTAAATACGTATTTATCATGGCAAGACCAATCAAAGAGACCCCCGTATTGAAGGGGAAAGACGTGGAGCGCTTCAAGTATAACCTTGAGCACCCTACACCAGTGTCAGCCGAAGAAGTCACCAAGGCAAGGGAAACATACGAGAAGTTCAAGCGCATAACCACCTTCGTCCTCTGATGATACGCATCGAAGATTTGGCACTGAGCATTCTGACCAAGACCACGGTCATCCCTGAGTTCAAGAGCAAAGACGGCGACTTGAACGAATTTCTCATGCAAGAGGCCAAAGACTATCAGGAGCAGTTGCTGGCTGTCACTTATCTCTTGCAGAATCCCAAGACCGGCGACATCGTGGCCTATTTTTCCCTGCTCAACGACACCATCAAGTTTGAGGAGGACGACAAGAAGACGCGCAACCGCATCAATAGGAAGATTCCCTACGTGAAGCAGCGCAATCATTATCCTGCCGTCAAGATTGGTCGTCTCGCCGTGAGCGAGAACTATGCTCACCAAGGCATAGGCGAACAGATTCTGCAGTATGTCAAGGCACTTTTTGCTTTCGGTAACCACTCTGGCTGCCGTTTCCTTACCGTAGATGCCTACGCCGATGCCGTCTCGTTCTATGAGAACAAGGGAGGCTTCAAATTCTTCACAGAGACGGACATCAACGATGACACCCGTCTGCTCTATTTCGACTTGAAACCATTCAAGGACGCTTTGGAAACCGTTGAAAAGCAGTCCTAAAGTTTTTCATTTCAACCAACGCTAACGTCAGAGAGTAATCCCTATGCCTCACCTCAGAGAGTTAAATAATCACAACACAGCGAAAATAATGGCCGAAACATTTGGCCGTTACAATATTTTTGCTACTCTCTCTCTCTCAGGCGCTCGCCTATAAGAGAGACAATAACACCTATTCTTTTACGCGCGGGTCGCCCGCGTCAATATACGGCTTTTCTTGCAATCGGGCAAGGGAGGCCGCATTGTTTTTTTTGTCCCCGTCGGACGACTGCGGCGGGGATGGCGACAGGCACGAAGAAACAAACATTTTTTTATTAACAATTTTAATTCAATTCAACAATGAAGAAGAAAGATTATCAGACACCGACGATGCAAGTCGTCAAGTTGCAACATCAGGCACACCTGCTGCAGGCTAGCGCACAGGAAAATTTGAAAGACTACAACTGGCATGATTATGAAGAGGAGTAACGAACCCACTAAAACGAAGAAAGCAATGAAGACAATGAAGTATTTTCTGAGTATGGCTGCCCTCGCACTGGTGGGTGCCATGACCGTAAGCTGCTCCAGCGACGACAACATCATCGACCAGCCGCAGCAGCCCGAGACTAAGAACAACGTAGTAACCCTGACCACCACCGTCAGCCTCGACGGCGGCGATGCCACCCGCGCACTCAGCAGCACGGGCGTGAAGACCTTCGCCGTGGGCGAGACGATGGCTATTTACTACTGGAAGAACAAGGGCAATGATCACGAGAAGGCGGTGAGTGCGCCGCTGACCGCCGGCGACATCACCAACGGAGGAAAGTCCGCCACGTTCACTTTCACGCTGGACAACCCCTACAAGGATATGAGCGTGAGCTACGTCTATCCCGCAGCGATGGCCAATGCCGACTTCACACCAAACTACGACGCCCTCTACAATAATCAGGACGGCACGCTCGCGACCCTCGCCAGCAATTTCGACTTCTGCACCAAATCGGGCGCCTGGAACGGTGACGCCCTGCCCTCGCTGACGCTGGAGAACCAGCTGGCCATCCTCGCCCTGACGCTGAAGAACAGCACCGGCAGCTGCGACATCACCAGCACCATTACGGGCGTGACCCTGAGCGATGGCACCAACAGCTACGCCGTCAACCGCTCGGCAGCCGCAGGCCCCATCTACGTGGCCATCCGACCCACGAGCTCTGCTACCATCGATGTGACCGCCACCGACGGCACCAATGAATACCGTAAGACATTGTCCGGCAAGACCTATGCTGCCAACAACGGCTATAACGTCACCTGGAAGATGTCTCCCATCATCAGCCTCTCGGGCAGAACCTATCTCGACGATGAATTAGTGATTGCCGACGGCTATATCGTGACAGGCCATGCTACCGCCTATTCTTGCAAAGTTGCTGTCGCAGATGGTGCTACGGTGACGCTCAGGGATGTGGAAAACGACAACGGGAACTTAGTCCCCGGCTCAGCATGCCCTGGCATCAGATGCATAGGTGATGCCACCATCATCCTCGAAGGAGATAATACCGTGAAGGGAGGTAGTACGTATGCTGGAATCTATGTGCCGGAAGGTAAAACGCTCACCATCCGTGGCACTGGCTCACTCACCGTTACGGGGGGCAGCGGTGGAGCCGGCATCGGTGGCAACAGCGAAGGCAACTGCGGCAGCATCGTCATCAGCGGCGGCACCATTACGGCTACGGGTGGTTCTCACGGAGCCGGCATCGGCCTCGGCTATTCATCTGAAGGCAACTGCGGCGACATCACCATCAGTGGCGGCACCGTGACGGCTACGGGTTGCGATGAAGCACCCGGCATCGGCGGCCCAAATGCTTATTTCCAAAACATCACCATCACCAACGGCGTCACCAAAGTGACAGTTTATAAGGGTTCCTCTTCCACATACAGCATTGGAACTTCTGAGATCGATGATGAGGGATACTACGGCGCGATAACCATAGGCGGCACGGAGTACTTCAACGATGGGTATTTCGATAACGATGGCAATAGCTATCTCCAGACCAGCCCGCTAATCTATCAGCCGTAAAACATAGCCAAGGAGGACGGATCCGGAAGCCACGGCGCGGACGGCCGCCCTCCTTTCTCTCGCCCCAGACAGAGCAGTGCCGGGGGCTCCGGCAATGGAGTAAAAGGCGATTTACTCGCCACCTGATGCTCCGGCAATGGAGTACGTGAGGCAATAACACAAAAGGGACGGTTCGTTTTGTGTAAAAAAAACGAAATCAAGAGCGAATATGAACGGAATGTCAAATCCCATAGACAGCGGACGCCCTCCGCCTGTGCTTCGGAACAGCGACGGGCTGACGGCCTGACGAGGGGCCGCGGAACCTCGAAGCCCGAGGTGTCGGGCTGGTACTCTTGACGGAACCGCGTCTGCGGATGCGGGGACTACCTTGAAAGACTGATGCCGAAAGCGGGAATGGCGGTCGCGGGAAATGCCGCAAGGGCCAGTGGCACGGGAAAGGTGCTCGCGGAGAGTTCCGCAACCCTCGCGCCAAGCGGAGAACGCTCGCGGAAAGTTCCGCAACCTTCTCGCCAAGTAGAGGGTGCTCGCGGAAAGTGCCGCGACGGTCTCGCCAATTGGGGAGTGCTCGCGGAAAGTGCCGCGACGGTCTCGCCACCGCTGCCGAGGCATCGGGCTGGACGTGGGCCACCATCGCGCAGAAGAACCCCAAGGCCCTGGCCCTCGACCCGGAGCCGAGCGCCCCGGGCGTGGAGCCGGTGGTCGTCCCCCAGCGCGTCGTCTCTTTAGACAAAGAGGCCAAGAAGGCCGGCGGCCTCTGCGTGGCCCTCAATGGTGTCATCGTGAAGCCGACGGACGAGGTGGACGTGACGAAGACGTACCAGCTGGTGGCCTTCGGCGAGTAGGGGGCGGCGACGAGGCGGAGCCGGACGGCGGCGGAGGCGAGGTTACGCCCGTGCAGCCGGAGTGAATAGAGACAATCGCCTTCGCAAGAAGGATGTGGTATTGGTAGCCCGGACTTTCCAACGTGAAAGTCCGGGTGTTTTATTACCTACGACCGCATGATTCCCCCTCACGGGCTGGACGCTCTGGGCGTGCCTGGCCATCGTCGTCATCCTGCTCGTCATCCCCTGGCCCCGCCGCAGGCTCAAGCCCGCCGAGATTCCCGAAGACTTCAAGACACAATCACCCGCATAGCAATGGAACACGGCACCACGGCGCTCATTTGTGGTATTTGCTGCGGTATTCGTTGGGTGTCATGCCCGTGTTCTTCTTGAAATAGCGACCGAAGAAGGAGGCGTTGGGGAATTGCATCTGTGTGGAAATCTGCTTGACGCTGAGGTCTGTGTAGCGCAGCTGGCGCTCTATCTCCTTGACGGTGACAACGCGGATGACATCCGTCGGCGTGCGCTGAAGCGTAGCCCTGACGAGTGTACTGAGGTATTTCGGCGTGATGTTCAGACGGTCGGCATAGACCTCCACCTGACGTGTTCGCCCGAAGTCCTCGTTGACCATCTGAATGAAGGTCTCCACGATTTTGTTCCCATGCACAGAGCGCGCTTCGTCGGGCTCTCTGGCATCGATAACGAAGAGTCCCGCAATGTTGAGGACAAAGGAGTTGAGCAGCTGGCGCACGGAGGCGTTATAGCAGCCGTTAGTGGTGTTGCGTATTTGCCGGCACAGCAGATGGTAGTAGGCTAAGCATAAAATGTCTCATACTTCCTTGCGTTTATTATCTTTCCGGCTGCAAAGTTCGGCATAATTTCCCAATTAGCCGTGTCTTATTCTTCTAAATCAATGTCCTTTGCGTTATATTTTTGCCTCAGAGGTCATTGCTGTGGAAGAATTGGACACGGAAGTATTGATTTTTTTTTGGAATTTTGCAACCGCTTCGGCGAAATATTGGAAAAAATAAAAACAGATAATGGCAATGAGAACAAAGATGATTATCGCATGCACCATGTCGTTGCTGCTGACTACGCAGCCGACGGCGACGGCACAGACGGTGCTGACGCTCGAAGAGTGTCTGAACAGGGGTATTGAACAAAACCTCGGACTCGCGGGGAAGCGGAACCAGACGGTAGCCTCACGTGAGGCCGTGGGAGAAGCGCGTGCCAACCTGCTGCCCCAGATAAACGGCTATTTCAACCTGAACGACAACTTCAAGCCCCAGACCAACGTGGCCTACAGTCCGGCGGCAGGCAGTTTTGTGGTGTCGGAGATGCTGCAATACAACGCTGCCGGCGGTGTGCAACTCTCCATGCCGCTCTACAACCAGTCGCTCTACACGGCTGTTGAGATAAAGCGACTGCTGGCAGACATCAGCCAGATGCAGTACGACAAGGCACGCGAAGACCTCGTCATCCAAATATGCCGCATGTATTACCTCGGACAGACCACGGCGGAGCAGATCCGGCTGTTGGAGGAGAACATCGGGCGCATCAGCCAGTTGCGCGACATCACGCAGGCACTCTATGAGAACGACGTGGTATTAGAGGTAGACCTTCAGCGCATAGACATCAATCTGAAGAACCTGCGCGTGAACCTGAAGAATGCCCAAAGTCTGCATCAACAGCAGCTGAACACACTGAAATACCTCATCAACTACAAGGCTGACGCCAACATCGCACTGTCGCCAATCGAGGTGAGTCAGGAGCCCTACGTGGAGCTGACAGGCGTGAACGGCGACATGCCCGAGCTGCAACTGATGCGCGGGCAGTTAGGACTGCGCCAGAAGCAGGTGAGCCTGGTCAAGCAGGGCTACCTGCCTTCGCTGAGCCTGACGGGACAACTGTCGTGGAACACGTTCAGCGACAAGGCTGCGGGATGGCTCGACGGCAACAGCACCTATAATAAATGGCACAACACATACGGCATCGGCGTTTCGCTGCGCATACCCATCTTCGACGGACTGAGCAAGAAATACCGGCTGCGCCAGGCGAAGATTGAACTGCAGAATGCCCAGACAAGCCTGCAAGACCTGGAGCAGAACCTACACAAAGAGTACGCGAACGCCACGGAGGAACTGACCAACAGCCGCCGCAGCTACCAGGAACAGACAGAAAACCTGCGGCTGGCAGAGCGCGTATATGCTGTCACTGCCGACCGCTACAAGGAAGGGCTGGCAGGCATGACCGAGGTGCTGCAAGACGAGATGAGCATCAACGCCGCACAGAACGCCTACGTGTCGGCCCACTACAGCTATCGCAACGCCGCACTGACACTGCTCAAGCTGACGGGCAGGCTGGACCAACTGACAAAGTGAAAACAACAATAAAACATATAGCACAATGGAAGAAAAAGAGAAGAAAATCAAGTCGAGAATGGACAGCGTGAAGCTGGCCGTCATGAAATTGCGCAACCTGATACTGATGTTTGCGCTGGTGGTCGTCATCGTGGGAATTTACATCGGCGTGCGCGAGATCATGGACCACACCGTCAACGTGTTCACTGAGGATGCACAAGTGGAGCAGTATGTCAGCCCCGTCCATATCCGCGCCACTGGCTATGTGGAACGGGTATACTTCCGCGAGCACCAGCATGTGAAGAAGGGCGACACGCTCCTGGTGCTCGACCAGCGCGAGTATCTCATCCAGCTGAAACAGGCCGAGGCAGCGCGTCGTGACGCCTTTGCCGGAGGCAACGTGCTGAGTGCCACCATAGAGCGCACACAGCAGTCGAGCATGATATACGACAACAGCATCCAAGAGCTGGAAATACGGCTGGCACAGCTTGAGAAAGACAAGCAGCGCTACGAAAACCTGGTGGCCAAGAAAGCAGCGACGCAATATCAGCTTGACCATATCGTCGTGGAGTATGACGCCGCCAAGGAGAAACTGGAGTCGGCCCGCAGGCAGCGCACGGCAGCCCGCACGGGTGTCAGCGAGGTGAGCCGTCGACAGGAGAGCATCGCAGCCGCCCAGGAGAGGGCCGAGGCAGCACTGGAGCAGGCAAGGCTGAACCTGTCATACACCGTGGTCACGTCACCATGCGACGGCCAAGTCAGCCGGCGCGGTATTGAGGAGGGACAGTTCATCCCCGCCGGAACCATCATCACGCATATCATCCCCGACCAGCCGAAATGGGTCATCGCCAACTATAAGGAGCGACAGGTGGAAGGTCTGAAGGTGGGGCAGGAGGTGGAAATCGAGATTGACGCCATCAGCGACCGCACCTTCAGCGGCCACATCAGCGAGATAGCCGGTGCCACGGGCAGCCGCCTCTCGGCAGTGCCTACCGACAATTCTGCGGGTAACTTCGTGAAGATACAGCAGCGCGTACCCGTACGCATAGACTTCGACGGACTCAGTCAGGAAGACTACAACCAAATGGCTGCCGGCATGATGGTGGAAGTAAGGGCGAAAAAATGAAGAGTGAAGAATTTGATACCGCAGTATTATTATGGTAGAACTGAATCCCTTCCGTTCGTGGGTGCCCAAGGCCGTGGGTGTCGTCTATAGCCTGCTGATGCTCGTCATCTGCATGTCAGTGGACTGCGTGTATAGCAGTCTGCTGAACGAGAACGTAGGCATCCGCGGCATGCAGAGCGACGATGTGCAGTGGGCGCTCTTCTGCCTTGTCACGGGCATGTGCGCCGGTGCCCCCTTTGTGTCGCGGCTGCTGCGCATCTGCCGGCTCAGGGCCATCAATGTCATCGGGCTGACGCTCATGATTGCCATAGAATATCTGGCCCGCGACGTGGAGACGCCGCTCGTCTATGCCCTGTTGTCGCTGACCATGGGCTTTGTGCGCATGCCGTGCATGATGGTCAACATGATGGCCATGCTGACCTACCTGACGGGCAAGAACATGGCCACCGTCTTCGAGGATGCCCCCGAGCGCACCGAGGAACAGTGGCAGAAGACGATGCGCATCATCATACTCGGCATGGCCTTCATGTATCTGGTGCTCATGTCCATGCAGCAGGTGGGCACGTTGTTCTCGGCGTGGGTGGCCTACGTGCTCTACACGCGCAGCGTCTATGACCTGATGATACTCTTCATGGCTACGATGCTCGTGCTGACCGTTGTCCTGATGGAGCGGCCGCGACTGGACAACCTGCCCGCCGTGCCTGAGGGCGACATCCGGTGGCCCTTCACGGCAGGGCGCATGATGAGTGCCGTGTTCTTCATGGTCTGCGGATGCACCTTCGCCTGGGCCACCACCCACGGCTACAACCAGGACTGGTTCAACTCCGCAGCCGTGCGCCTGAACTATGCCGCCAGCCTCGTGTTCCTTGGAGCCTTCCTGCTCACTGACTGTCTGCGGCCAAAGGACAAGCGCTACTGGGACTACGAGATACTCGCGCTGCCCAGCGCACGGTGGGCACTGCTCATCTTCTTCCTGGCCATCATCCTCAACTCCAGTTCGCTGCTCGTCACCATCTGCTCGCAGCTGACGATGCACCTCGACCAGTGGCACTCAGCCTGTCTTTCGATGTGGGCGTGGGTGGGCTACGTGCTGGCCACGCTGCTTGTGGCGCTCACGTTCAAGTTCATCCACTACCGCCACTACTGGACCGTGGCCATCTCCTTCTTCACGGCCTACGCCCTGTCGCTCTACCTGACGGTGCAGACCGAGATGGAGTACAGCCATCTGGTATGGCTCACCGTCGTCCGCGCCATGGGGCTCTTCCTCATCTACGCCACGTGCATGGCCCTCTCGTTCTACCGCCGTCCGGGGTCGCTGCTCGCATCATGGATTCTCATCATGCTCTTCACGCGCAACCTCATCGGCAACGCGCTCGGCATAGCCTTCTACCAGCAGCACATGCTTGAGGGACAGCTGGAGTATCTCCAGAGCTATGCCCCCTCCTACAGCGGGATGATGGCCGTACAAGGCATGATAGGCTCCATCAAGCAACTCTCCGGCATCACGTTCTGGATAGGCCTGGCCGTAGTCATCTTCCTCCTGGCCTGCAACTGGGACTGGCTCAAAGGAAAGAAGTCCCCAGTCCGAGCCAGCGAATATGCCGACTGTAAAGACTGACGCAGACTATGCCTACTGCATGTAAGATGGGCGAAGGGTGACATTCGGTGAATTGTCATCCTTCGCCCATCTTGATGCATTATGGCTTTGCAGACTCTACAGGGGGAAAAGAAGGTAGCGTGGTACTGATTACCCAAGTGGATGCAGTAACTTATTTCAATTTTTTCCTGATGTCCTGCGATTGTAGTATCATCAGCCGTCCTATACTATCACGCATAGCGGCTTCATGTTCCATCTCATAACGACGGCGAACAGAATCCTCATAGTTCTTCGACGAGCGAAGCGGCAAGCCGATTACTTGGACGAGCCAAGCGACCTGAGGTCGAGCGGATGACGAACTGCTGGCACCAGCGGATACCATCATCGTTCCCTCGCCAGACATTCCGCTCCAGCCAAATGACATTGACGTTATTCGATGGCAGGGTAGCACGTAAAGCACGATACTTCCAGTCGCTTAATTCAAGGCGGTCAATCTCCTTTGACTGGTCGTAGATTTGGACTGTTAAGAAGAAAACAAGGAAAAAGAGGACGATGCTGACACGTTATGCCCTATTTTGCTTATCCGATTAACGAAGTTTAACTGGCTCCAAAGACCGTCTCGCGGGTTACGGATAAGAAACCTAACTACTTCTTTATTTCTCCCAAATTTGCATTCAACCTAAAACTGAATTTCCTCGATTTTCCCTTGATTGCCTTTTATTAACGGTCATTCTGCGTTAATCTTCCCAAAACCGTCTTTCGTTACAGACTTTTTTCGTATCTTTGTAAGAAATTGCGGGATTTCTTTATATAAAGGCAGTTTGGGAGATTGAGGATTTTAAACTTTTTGTGGAGTTATCACGTTATCTTATTATTACTACAATTTCTGTATAATCAGTTGTTTTTCTTGTAGCTTAATACCGCCCAGATGCTCATCAGGAGGCTGATGCTGCCAAGAGCCAATATCTGACGCCAGACGCTCATAATGGTGCCGCCACGGACAAAGACGGTACGGACGGCCTCGATGAAATAACTCATAGGATTGACGTAGGTTGTGGCGTAGGCCCACGAGGGCATGGAGCGCGTGGGGGTGAACAGACCGCTAAGCAGCATGATGCAGACGA
>ERZ842401.3566-NODE-3566-length-19146-cov-51.987271_pt1 | contig 19146 bp, 15 predicted proteins | sample MGYA00521270_ERZ842401 | MGnify/ENA primary metagenome ERZ842401 (study PRJEB31892, sample SAMEA3878208) | bioreactor metagenome | biome: Moose rumen | place: Sweden | collected 2011-10 | study: EMG produced TPA metagenomics assembly of the PRJEB12797 data set... | reverse complement strand
TGTCCGAGGTCCTGATGAGTCAGTTTGTCTGTCTTCAGGTCAATCAGCACATAACATTGCAGCAAGCGGTTGTAGAACACGAGGTCAACATAAAAGTTTTCTTCATCGAAGGTGAACCGCTTCTGCCGTTTCTCAAACAGGAATCCCTTGCCCATTTCCAACAGGAATGTTTGCAGCTTGCTGATGATGGCATTCTCCAGTTTCGTCTCAGTATAAGCTTCGTCGGGCTTCAGTCCCAGGAATTCGAGCGTGACAGGATTCTTGATGATGTCCGAGGGTTTCTCAACGGTTTGCCCTTCACGGGCTAAGCGCATCACCTCGTCCTTGTTGCGACTCAAGGCCAGTCGCTCATAGAGGCTGCTACCTACCTGACGGCTGAGTTGCTTCACCGACCAATGCTGCTGGGCACTCTCTATTTCGTAAAAGCTGCGTGCCTCGACATTGTCAATCCGCATCAAGATAAGATAGTGAGACCAGGAAAGTGTAAAGCGAGGCAAACGAATTGGAGCAACAGCGTTGCCACAATTCGCACCATCCTGACTGACTGATGATTCTGGTTCCCTCTCTAATTGTGGCAACGGCGTTGCCACAATTTCTGCATCTTGATAAGCGGTGTAAAATTTGCGGCATCGCACCAGCGTGTCGTAGCTCCAATCATTACCATACCTCTCAGTAAGTCTGATTGACAAGTTGCGGAGAATCTGTTTCCCGTATGTAGCCCTTTCACCCTGTTGCTCGTCCTCGAAGATATACCGTCCGGCTTCATATCGTGTACGCACTTCTGCCGTATTCACAGAGTTGGCGACGAAAGAGCGAGCCTGCTCTATGAAAGCTGAGATGCGCTCAAATAGCGTATCTATCCGGTTTTTGTCTTGAATTTCGTTTTTCTTTACCATATTCTTCAAAACCATCTTAGCTCTATTTGTTTTTATAGCCATTCAAGCTTCCTGTCGCAAATCATACCGATTTTCAACAGATTGCAATTCTGCACCAGGCTGGTGCAGTATATCGGCCATTGTGAGTCTATAGCGTTTGAACTCATTCTGTTACCAGTTCTCGCTTTTCGCACCCAAGCACATCGGCAATTCTATCGAGCATAGGTAAAGTTGGCTGAGTACGGCTTAATTTCTTCTTGTACATGTTTAAAACACTAAATATTTCTGCAAAAATACGATTTTCTTTTAAGAAAGAACATTATTGCCGCATATAATTAACAAATATCAACACATGAAGCCTGGTGAAATCCCTGCTTGCAGGGAATGCCGCAATGTGATGCGGAAGAGGTGTGACCTCATACGCACTTTGTTGGCAGATGCCCCACAAAGTACATCGGCTTATCTGCGACTTGAGTGAACAAGCTCATGTAGTATGATTTTTAAGAAAAGGGTGTCAGGGTGTCAGAATGCCGATGTACATGGCATTTGCACCCTTTTTCGAGGGTGACAAGGGCGCAGCCCCAGTGTTTATCGGCATTCTGACACCCTCAAATGCAAAAATTTTCTTTTTACGGTCATTCTGCGTTCGCTCGGTCTGAAAGGATGCTTTCTTGGACGAGCCAAGCGACCAAAAAGTCGGGCGGGCTTGCAAGAATCCTCAAAAAAATCTGTCGTTTGTTACAACCTTTTTCCGTGGCTTTGGCTTCGCCGAACTTACCCGGCACTCATAAAAGCTCAAATAAATTTGGCTTTTCGTTCGTTTTTGTGTACCTTTGCAAGCAAAAAAGGATTATGAAGACAGGAATTATTGTAGCCATGGACAGGGAGCTGCGCCAGCTGCAGCAGCTATTCGGCCACAATGCCGACGTTTGCATAGCCAAGTGCGGCATCGGCAAGGTGAACGCCGCGCTGGGTGCCCAGCGTATGATCAGCGAGTTCCGCCCCGACGCCATCATCTCCAGCGGATGTGCGGGCGGCCATGGCGACGACGTCATGGTGCAGGACGTGGTGGTGAGCTCCGAGCTGTGCTACCACGACGTCTACTGCGGCACTGCCATTGACAACCATACCCGGTACGGCCAAGTGCAGGGCATGCCCGCCCGGTTCCAGGCCGACCCGTACTTGCTGAGCAAGGCATTGGAAATGAAACGTGAAAATGGCGAAACGGAAGGCGATGCCGCCGGAGAGCATTTCGCGCTAAGAATACATCCTGGGCTCATCGTCACGGGCGACTGGTTTGTGGACTCGCGCCAGAAGATGCGCGACATCGTGGCCCTCTTCCCCGAGGCGCGTGCCGTGGACATGGAGTCGGCTGCCATAGCGCAGGCGTGCTATATAGACAGGGTGCCGTTCATCTCGTTCCGCATTGTCAGCGACGTGCCCCTGCGCGACACCGACGCCTCGCAGTATCACGACTTCTGGAGCACCCTTGCCGACCGCTCGTTCCGGGTCACCAAGACCTTCGTCGAGAGTCTCTGACTGCGCGCACGTCTTTTCAGCACAGAGAAAAGACAGGGGGCAATAGCCACAGTTACGCATTATCTTGGCTGCGCCGAGCAGCTAATCGCAAAAAGAACAGAACAGAAAATGGAAGTCATTCAGAGTTTCACCATCGACCACACCCACCTGAAGCCCGGCATCTACGTTTCGCGCCAAGACCGCGGCTTCACCACCTTCGACCTGCGCATCACCGAGCCTAACCACGAGCCGGCGGTGGCACCTGCCGCCATGCACAGCATGGAGCACCTCATGGCCACCTGGTTCCGCAACAGCGAGGCTAAGGACGACGTGGTCTACGTAGGCCCCATGGGCTGCCTTACGGGCATGTATGTCATTATGAGAGACAACGGGCCGACGCCGGCCCAGGGCGGTGCGTCGGGCACCTACGGTGTCGGGGACATGCGGCGGCTGACCATAGAGTGTCTGCAGTGGATACTCCGGCAGACCGAGGTGCCCGCCACCACGCCGCAGACCTGTGGCAACCATCTGCTGCACGACCTGCCCATGTGCCAGTGGGAGTGCGCCCGCTATCTCCATCGGCTACAGCACCACTTCCACAGCGAGTACACCTTGCTCCAGGTCAGGCTGGGCGACGGCCGCGTCTTTGCCGACGCATAGCTCACTCTCCGCGCACCACCCTTCCGGCTTTCACGTAGAAGCCGCCATGGGGCGCCGCCGACAGCCGCTGACCGCTGAGCGAATAGATGGCGCCGGGGGTGCATGGCGCCACCTCGCTGACGCCCTGCGCTTCAATGGCGTCGACGGCAGGCTGTTTTCTCACGTACTGCCCCATAAAGAAGATGGCTCCCGTGCTCTGCTCGCTAATGACATAGAGGAACGGACGCGTGGCGCGGAACTCGGCAAAGTCGGGCGCACTTGTTGTGTCCATGCCTATGATGGTGACTGCGGCTGCCTGGGTGCCCTGCTCGTCCAGTCTGATCCTTGCCACCTGCTTCATCAGGCCAATGTAGCTTGGACGGTTGCATAGGTTGGAAAAGTCGGCCCTGGCTTTGTCGAACGCCGTGGGCATGCCCAGCGCTGCCATGACGCTGTTCAGGTTGTGGCTGGTAACGGTCTCGAAGCGCGGCAACTTCAGGTCTACCACAGGCCTGAGCCATTGGCCCGACTGCCAGCTGCCGCCATCCATCTGCTCGAGCACGTCGCCTATGGTCTTGTCCTCACGCGGCAGGAACACCGTCATCACGTAGGCACCATTGCCATAGGGCAGCCGAACGGCCTGATACAGCTCGTTCTCTGCATACTGGAACTTCTCGCCCTTGCCATACTCACTGCCGGGAATGTGCATCATGGGCACTGTCGGCCCGCCATTGAACGACTCGTCGTGTGTGTTGTCGGCATCGAATTTCCTGGCCCAGGCTCCCTTGAAATAGAGGGCATTGAGCAGATAGCTCACCGCATCCACGTTAAACTCGTCCTCTTTCAGCACTTCCTCGACCATGCCCTCGGTGTGGTCGCTGGCCCATTGGTTTATGACGCCGCAGGTCTCTCCGTCCCTGAAGTCGCGTGTCTCGGGCTGCGCGTCGTAGTAGTCGTTGGCCTGCTGCACAAACTGAGGCCACAGCACGTAGGGCTGATTCATGTAGATAGTGTTGGCAGCGAGCACCCGCGTGGCAGGATCGAGCGTGCCACTCTCTGTCATCAGCTTGCGGCAGAAACGGTTGATGGCGTCGGGACCTGCCTCGCCGAAGCCCAGCACTTGGTCTATTTCCTGCTGCGTCTGGCCGTGAGCACCATTGTTCAGCATGCCCAAGGCACAGGTGATGCTTAATGGCGACAGCAGGCAGTCGTCATCGCTACGCACCTGACGGAACAGGCTGAAGGCAAAGCTGTTATTGCTTTTTACCAGCTGACGTTCCTCGTCGCTCAGCTCTATCTGCCTTGGCAGCTCGAAGTCGTTATCAGTGAACTGCCAGCTATAGTCGGCAGCCTCTACGTAGAGGAACGTCTGATAGTCGCATACGCAGTTCACCGGCTCTTTAAACAAATACTCCACCAGCCCCTTGTCCTTGAAGCCCACCCCCTCAACGGCTGTGAACAGCGGCTGTCGGCTGTCGCCGTATCGGGGCGAGCCCTCATACCTGTAGCGACAGAACGGCTGGCCACAGGCCACGATGGTCTCGGCAGTATAGCTGACATTGCTTATCCAGCTCTTGTCCGGGTCGTAGTTCAGCGCGAAGTCTATCTGCAGCACGTCGTCAGCAGCTTGTGGATAGCGCACATACACCCGCCCTTCGCTGTCCTCGCGATAGGCTGCATAGTAGCTGGCCTTTCCCGGAGCATAGTCTTTATAGGGCTTGGCATACATCTTCATGTACTGGTTATCGCCTATGGCAGTGTCGCCCCTGAGCGTGTAGGCAACCTGGTATACCGTTTCCTCGGGCATGTAGTCGGTCTCTTCAAAGTGATGATAGGTGTACCACCACGTCTTGCCTTGCTCCAGCATGAGTCGGCGCGCGCTGGCAGTCTGCACGACTGCTGCCATAAGCAGCATGGCCAGCCATAGTGTCTTTGTCTTTTTCATAAGCATATTGTCGTTTTGGTCCTTACTTCTATTTGCAAAGATACAAATATTTCCGATTCACTGCACACGGCAGGTGCTTTTTAACATTGTTTGTACCATGGCCACCTACCACGTAAGACGAACGCCGAGAGGCAGAGAGAACACTATGTGATGGGCCGTGTTCCAGGTAGCGATGCCACTACCGTTGTCAAAGTAGTGCTGCACGCCGGGTTCTGCAAAAGTGCTCAGGTGTGGCCACAGCTGATACTGCACACCCAGGCCAATGCCTACCGACCACTGCACACCTGGATGCAGACGCTCTGTGGTGGGGTCTACCTGCAGGCCGCCGAGCCTGTAGACGCTCTCGCGGGTACTGCGCAATGGCAGGTGCAACGCCACGCTGGCCGCACCATACACTTGCAGCCGTCTGCCTACGGACTGACGCCACGACAGCGAGAGGGGTACACCCACATACCTCACCGTCTGCTCCTGATGCAGCGACCCATAGCTGTTGCCCGACAGCATCTCCGATTGCAGCTGTGTGTACTGCACTCCTGTGGCCAGCTGCCAGTGCTCGCTGAGCCTGTAGCCAACAGACAGCGACAGCGTTAGCGGCATGCTGTGGTGGGCCAGCGAGTCGAAGGCCGCAGCGTTGGTTTCCTCGTTGGCATAGGGCAGCTGCTGGTCGAAGTTCCGGCTCATGCTGCTATAGGCCAAAGCAAGCGCCCAGCGGCTACTGCCTCGAGTCTCTACAGCATCATCGTTCGGCACGGGTGCCTGCCATGTGTGCCCCACCGTGTCGCGCTGTTCGCCTGCATCTGCAGCGTCGGCCACGTCGAGTGTGGGTATCTGCCATTCGTTCCCCAACGTGTCAGCCGTCTCGCAAGCTGCTGCACCCTGAACGCTGTCACATAGCACAACAGCGATAGGAGTTTTCGCAACAGGCATTGACGATACAACTGGCTTAGGCGGAACGAGAGGCTTAGGCGAAGTGGATTGGGGCGCATGGCTCACGTCCTTACCCAACGGAGCATCCGACGGAAGAGGTTGTTCGATGGCAGTATGCTTTCTGCCCAGATAGAGCGCCAACGGCAGCAGGGCGGCCAGCAGCACGAGCACCAGCGGTCGTAGCATGCGGCGCAGGGCCTGCTTGGCACGATAGAGCTGCGACGACGAGGTGTGTGGCCCTATGCCCAGCAGTGTGCCTATCTGCTGATGGTCCAGCCCTTCGAGCACCGACAGGCGAAACACACGGGCATAACCCTCGGGCAGTGCATCGACCAGCCGCATAATCTCGTCGAAGGTCACAGGCGACGGCAGTGTGACTGCCAGCGTGTCGGCCCCAGCCACCTCGTCGATGGGCACCTCGGCGTGCTGCCGTTGCTGCCGCAGGTAGTACAGGCACACGTTGCGCGTCACCGTTGTCATCCACGCCTCAGCCCTGGCAGCGTTCTTCAGCTCACCAATCTTGCTGAAGATGAGCACAAAGGCATCGTGCAGCAGGTCGTCGGCCTGCATTTCATCGTGCACATAGTACATACAGAGCGACCGCAGCCGCCCACGACAAGCCGTATATAGCTGTCCGTAGGCATCGCGGTCGCCCTGGTGTATGTGTTCTACTATGTGCTGCAGTTCCATGACCAGTGCTTTGCTTATCTCACCATCGTCTTCCTTCCGCCCACGATATAAAGCCCCGGACGCAGCGACTGGCGCTCTGTCATGCGGAGACGCTGGCCGGACAGCGTATAAACGCCCTGCTTATGCCACTCGGTAGTTGCATCTGCCGACGGACGACGTATGTCCATCAGCGCCTCTCCTACAGGGGCGCCCTCTGTTCCCCACGCCTCAACGCCAAACGACAGGAGCTCATTGGCAGGCACCGTGGGAGAAGTCTCGAAGTCGCTACCTATTGTCCCCGTGTCTACGATGCAGGCACGGAAGGGTTGCAGCGAGCAACCTCCGCTGCTGAAGCAGAAGCCATACTTGTAGGGCGCATAGATATAGACAGACGAGGAGAATGTGCGGGCCACGGTGGTACCCACCAAGCTGTAGTCGCGGCCAAGGCAGATGGCCTTGCACGTAGAAGGCACCTGAGTGTCCTCAGCGGCAAACAACAGTGTAGCGCCCACGTAGACACCTAATATATAGGGTGTATAGGCCTGCATCTCGTCGATGCTACTTATGGCACTGACGGTGAGCGAGTCGCCCTGGTTGCCGTAGTAGCGCAGCACCTTCAGCATGTCGGCATGCAGCGGCTCGCTGTTGCCGTTAGCATCGTATAGCAGTGCCATGCCGGGGCTGAAAGGCAGCACAAGGGTCTCTGAGTAGCCCTGCTCAGAGCCATAGCACGGCTGCATGACGAACGACACGAAGCCTGCCCTGAACGCCAGCGGACAGAAGTAGTCGTGGCGCTCGCTGAGCACAATGTTCTCGGCCACCAGTCCGCGCACCACGTTGACCGCGGCGTCGAGCCCCTGAGGCAGCGCGTCGTCAGTATCGAGATAGTAGAGACAGTTGGGATTGGCCTGCGCCACATCGAGCGTGACGCAGCTACCCTGCTGGCCAATGCCGCGCAGGTCTATCGCCACAGCCTCTGCAGGCACGTGCAGCAACCCGTCGTCGGTCGCAATAAGGTCGTGCACCAGGCCGTCGGCCGTCCAGTAGCTCCGCCCCGACGACCGTACGGCGAAGAGCAGCGAGTCGGCTGCCACAAGGCCTGTGGGCGAGCCGTAGCCCACCTTCAGCGCATACTGGTTGCCGGCGGCATTGTCGAGCGTATACTCAAAGTGCTGCCCCACCTGTGTGCCCCACCACAGCTCGCTGGCCAGGGGAATAGAAAAGAGGCGCTGGCCGTCGTCGACCCGTTCCAGCCACACCACCACGCCCTCGGCACCGGCGGCGCCAAAATAGGGTGCATCGTTGTTGGTAACACTGACATAGCCATTCAACCTGTTGCCATAGAGCACGTTACTGCCCTCGTCCACCGTGAGCATGTCGAGCGACAGGGTGGTGGCGAGCTTGAGCGGTCGCAACGGTGCTATGGTTATCGCGCACTGGCCCAGCACGGTCTGCCCCTGCTCGTCGCCGGCCACAAAGAGCTGATAAGTGCCCTGAGGCAGCTGGAAGGGCATCGTGAGCATAGCCACCGACTGGCCTCCGATGGTGAAGAGCGTGTCGGCGCATACCGCCGACTGCCCCGTGCCTGCAGGCTCGGCCAGCACATACAGGTGGGCCGTGCAGTCCTCGGCGCCAGTGTTACGGACGCTGACACAAAGATGCTGTGTCATCATGGCCAGGCTGTTGCCCTCAGTTGTCACAGAGTCGGCCACCAGCTTGTCGGTGCCAAGGGCTGGTCTGGCACTTAGGGTTGCTGCCAACAGCAGGCCCAACAGGGATAGGAATAGTTGCTTCATAACGTTTGCTTTTTTTGAGAATGGTTCTTTTCCTTATGATGCAAAGTAACGGAAAAGACTGCACGGAGGGAAACATTTTTTCGTCATCGGCACCATCGCTTGCGCCCGCCCTCAATGACAATGCCCATGCGAGGCGCTGCCGACAGACGCCACCACCCATGCAGGTCGTAGCAACGAAGCGGTGGTGACGGCGACGCAGTCCCGGCAATGCCACTGCCCACAGGCGGTCGGCCAAACGACCACTGGCTGGCCAGCGCCGAGGGTTGGGCCACGAGACTGGGTGTCTCTGGCCTACGGTCGTGCAGGCGGGCATAGTCGAAAGCCTCCTGCATGCTCACGTAGCCGTCGCCGTCGTGGTCGGAGGCCACAGCCCGTCCCTGCTCGTCGTGCTGGGCGACAGCGCATATCCAGTGATAGACAAACTCGTCGTAGTCGAGGTCGGCACAGGCCCACGACAGCTCGTCGCGGCCGCATGCAGCGGTCACCACGCGCCCCTCGCCCTGCAAACAGTCGGCAAAGGCGCCCGCATAGCACGTGCCGAGCAGAATGTTCACCGTGCCCGCCATCACACGGCCTATCATTGCGGCCAGCTCGGTGGCCCCGATGCTCTCCTGGTTCCACAGCCACAGGCGGGCTGAGCCATCGGTGGCCAGCTCGCCATGGTCGGTAATAAATATAAAGAGGTGGTCGTCGCTCGTCAGCCGTTGCGCCAGGTTGTCGAAGACCTGCGTCAGGTTCTGCCTTGTGGCTGCCAGCGAGAGGTCGGGCAGACCGTCGCCGTCGAGGTCGGTGGGCGACGACACCAGCCCCCTCGCCCCACTGAGCAGCATGTCGGCAGCAGGGTTGTCGCCGTCGGCCATGAGCAGGGTGATGTTGCGCTGGGGCAAGTGGCAGGTGTGTCGCAGTGTGCTGTAGAGCAGGGCGCAGTCGTTCCAGTAGCGCTCGTAGTTGAGCACCTTGCTGCGCCCGCCGCTCAGAATGAGGGCATGGCAACGGGCATCGTCGGCACAGACCACCGTTGTCCCTTTCAGCAACACAATCAGAAGCAGAAGCAGTCGCATTGTTTTCACAGTGTAATGATACGACGAAATGCAAAAGACTGCATGGCAGCCACGACATTTACAACATTTTAACACATCAACGGAAAACCTGCAACTACTCCTTCATCCACGATAAGGCAAGCTTTAGCACCATTGGCTGATGCGGGGCCATCTATTTTCGGCCTATCGCGGCCTTCTTGCGCTGGTCGTGGTCGAGTATGGTCTTGCGGATGCGCATGGACTTTGGCGTCACCTCGACCAGCTCGTCCTCCTTGATGTACTCCAGGCACTCCTCGAGCGACATGACCGTCTTGGGTATGATGCGGGCCTTGTCGTCGGTGCCCGAGGCTCGCACGTTGGTGAGCTGCTTGGCCTTGCAGACGTTGATGACGAGGTCGTTGTCGTGGACGTGCTCGCCGACGACCTGTCCGAGATAGACTTCCTCGCCCGGGTCGATGAAGAACTTGCCGCGGTCTTGCAGCTTGTCTATGGCGTAGGCGTAGGCCGTGCCGGTCTCCAGGGCTATCATCGAGCCGTTCTGTCGGCGCTCTATCTCGCCCTTGTAGGGCTGGTACTCCTTGAAGCGGTGGGCCATGATGGCCTCGCCCTGACTGGCGGTGAGGACGTTGGTGCGCAGACCGATGATGCCGCGCGAGGGAATCTCGAACTCTATGTTCGTGCGGTCGCCCTGGCTCTCCATCGACGTCATCTCGCCCTTGCGGCGGGTCACCATGTCAATCATCTTCGATGCAAACTCCTCAGGCACGTTGATGGTAAGCTCCTCGATAGGCTCGCACTTCGTGAGTTGAGGGTTGAGCGTTGAGGGTTGAGAGACATTACTCTTGCTGTCATCATTGGCAGGACTAACGTCTCTCAACTCTAAACTCTCATCACTCAACCATTTATATATCACCTGCGGCTGTCCCACCTGCAGCTCGTAGCCCTCACGGCGCATGGTCTCGATGAGCACGCTGAGGTGGAGCACGCCGCGGCCAGAGACGATCCACTTGTCGGTACTGTCCTCGAAGGGCTCCACGCGCAGGGCCAGGTTCTTCTCCAGTTCGCGCTCCAGGCGGTCGTTGATGTGGCGCGAGGTGACATACTTGCCCTCCTTGCCGAAGAAGGGCGAGTCGTTGATGGTGAAGAGCATCGACATCGTAGGCTCGTCGATGGCGATGGGGGGCAGCGGCTCGGGCTGCTCCAGGTCGCAGATGGTGTCGCCAATCTCGAACTTCTCGAGACCGATGACGGCGCAGATGTCGCCACAGTCGACGGAGTCCGTGCGGTGATGGCCCATGCCGTCGAAGGTGTGCAGCTCCTTTATCTTCGTCTTCTCCAGTGTGCCGTCGCGGTGAGCTATGGTCACCTGCTGTCCGTCCTTCAGTGTTCCGCGGTGCACACGGCCCACGGCTATGCGGCCCGTATAGCTGGAGAAGTCGAGCGAAGTGATGAGCATCTGCGGCGTGCCTTCTATCTGGCGCGGGGCGGGGATAACCTCTACAATCTTATCCAGCAGATAGGTGATGTCGGTGGTGGGCTTCTGCCAGTCCTCGCCCATCCAGCCGTTCTTCGCCGAGCCATAGACCACGGGGAAGTCGAGCTGGTCCTCGGTGGCGTTGAGCGAGAACATCAGGTCGAACACCATCTCGTAGACCTCCTCAGGCCGACAGTTGGGCTTGTCCACCTTGTTGACCACGACGATGGGCTTCAGCCCTATCTGCAACGCCTTCTGCAGCACGAAGCGCGTCTGCGGCATGGGGCCTTCGAAGGCATCCACCAGCAGCAGACAGCCGTCGGCCATGTTGAGCACGCGCTCCACCTCGCCGCCGAAGTCGCTGTGGCCCGGGGTGTCGATGATGTTGATTTTCGTGCCCTTCCAGTTGATACTGACGTTCTTCGACAGTATGGTGATGCCGCGCTCGCGCTCCAGGTCGTTGGCGTCGAGCACCTGGTCGGAGAGGTTCTGGCCCTCGCGGAACAGGTTGCCGGCCAGCATCATCTTGTCCACGAGCGTAGTCTTGCCGTGGTCTACATGGGCGATAATGGCGATGTTTCTCAGCGGAGCCAAGCTCTCGCCAGAATGGTTAGTGATATCCTGCATAATAAGTGTTACGTGTAAAAATCGGGTGCAAAGGTACACATTTTAAACGAAGAATGAAGAATGAAGAATGAAGAATCGGCAAACAGAATAATAAAAAAAGTTAAATAAAACATCTGCGGCAACAAATTCTTCATCCTTCATTCTTCGTTCTTCATTTTTGTTAGTACCTTTGCACCCGCTTTTCGGAAAGACCGAAGCATCTGACGGCGTAACCCGCCCCGTGATTAGGGCGGCAGGCGACAGAAAGATGTTATGAGCAAAGAATCATTTAATCACAAACAACAAACCGTATGTATCTCGATTCAGCCAAGAAGCAAGAGATTTTCAGCCAGTATGGCCAGTCGGCAACCGACACCGGCTCGTGCGAGAGCCAGATTGCCCTGTTCACATTCCGTATCAAGCACCTCACCGAGCACCTGAAGCAGAACCACAAGGACTATGCTACTGCACGCTCGCTGACCAAGCTCGTCGGCCGTCGCCGCAAGCTGCTGAAGTATCTCTACAACAAAGACATCAACCGCTACCGCTCGCTCATCAAGGCCCTCGGCCTGCGCAAGTAAAAGCGAAAGGTTGAAAAACCTGAAGGCTGCACATCATTCACGATGTGCAGCCTTTCTCTTTGTTTCGCTGAGTCAGGCTAAGTTGTGTGTTTTCTGCCAGCTTGTCCATTGCGATCAATTTTTTCGCTCGAAGTCCACTTATTCTTTTTGAAAATATTCTCCGAATCGCTTGGCAGTTCGATTTTTTTCGTAACTTTGCCCCGTGCTTTCCGTGCAAGAGGAGTAGCACATACATTTTTTTGCTCAATCGTTGCATATTATGACGAAGAAAAAGATAAGATTCAACAGCACTATCAAGAAACGAACAATCTTGAAAGCCAGCGACTATTGTCTCGACATATCGAAACTGATATTGGCAGGTGTAGTGTTGGCGGGTATTGTCGATTTGAACGCCAATAAAACCTTTCTGCTTTTAGCTGGTTCATTCGCAGTAGTTGCTGTTGTCTACTGGGGTTCTTCTTTTACGTGTTAGGAAATCAAAACAAATTATAGAATATGATTATTTATTTGTTCTTAGCTTTAGGTATAATCGGCACGCTTGGAGTCCTTTGGGCGGGGCATGAATTATACAAGTCTGCCAAAAAAAATGACTGGGTCATTGAATAACTTTACCCCACCGTCTATATAAAAAAGTAGAGAATTTTAAAACTATAATAATATGACGTAGAACGAAAGAACTCGAACAGAGAAATACAAACTGAGATAGAGTGTTTACTCTTACTGGCTGACGGACCTGAAAATCGCCAATTAGAAAGTCCAAATCTTTTGCCAACGTAAGATGTGAATACTCGTATATCCAGTTTGCATCCCGTTAATATGCGGTTTACGTTCCATTAGTATGTGGTTTATGTCCCGTTAGTATGTGGTTTACGATCAACTAGTATGTGATTTACGTTAGCATGCGGCTTGCGACATCTACTTATCAGTAGTAAAAAACCTGCATTTCCTGCACTGACCACTGAAAATCAAGTTCTTGCGGTCATAAAACCTGCACTGTAACCTGCACTGACAGCCAGTGCTGGATACAGTGCAGGAAAATCTTGTATAACCACCTGATTTTCAGTGGTCAGTGCAGGAAATGCAGGTTTTCCGACTTTAGTTTCTCACTGTTATGACAACGTTGTCGCGGGTGATGTTCTCGCAGTACTTGAACTCGGCGTCCTTGCGGGCGGTGATGCCGATGTTCTGCAGGTGAATGCCCTGGATGGGCATCTCGGGCAGTCCGTTGAACTCCATGGCGATGCCGGCATCGGTACACACCACGTTGCGGATGTCGATGTTGCGGAAGATGGGGGTGGTCTCGTCGACGGGTTTACGGTCGGGGGCAGGAGCATCGCCATCGGCCAGCGCCTCGGCCACGGACTTGCCGCCATAGTACATATTGAAGGTGAGGGCGTAGGTCTTGATGTCGGTCATGGAGATGCCGTCGATGTAAATGTTCTCCACGATGCCGCCGCGACCGCGGGTGCTCTTGAAGCGCAGGCCCACATCGGTGCCGAGGAACTGGCACTGGCGCACCATGATGTTGTTGACGCCGCCGCTCATCTCGGAGCCGACGACAAAGCCGCCATGACCGGCGAAGACGGTGCAGCCGCTGACGACGACGTTCTCGCAGGGACGGCCGCGACGGCGACCGTCGGCGTCCTTGCCGCTCTTGATGCAGATGCCATCGTCGCCAGCGTCGAACTGGGAGTTGACGATGAGGGCGTTGCGGCACGACTCCAGGTCGAGGGCGTCGCCGTTCTGGGCGTAGGCGGGGTTGCGCACCAGCACGTTGTCGATGATGATGTTCTCGCACATGAGCGGATGAAGGTTCCATGCGGGGGAGTTCTGGAAGATGACTCCCTCGAGCAGCACGTTCTTGCAGCCCACGAGGCTCACCATGACGGGGCGGAGGAACCGCTTCACGGCCTGCCACTCCTCTTCGGTCTGCGCCGTGGGCACGTTCATGTTGGCTCCCTGCTCGCCAAGGGCAAAGCCCTCGGAGGGCACCCAGTAGCCCTTGCGCAGCTCGCGGCCGCCGGGACGGCGCAGCAGCTCGGCCCACTGCGAGTCGGTGACCTTGGAGCGCTTCACTGGGCGCCAGTACTGGCCATTGCCGTCGATGACGCCCTGGCCTGTTATGGAGATGTTGGTGGCGTTGTGGGCACTGAGCGGCGACTGGCAGCGGCGTGTGTCGAGGCCTTCGAACGAGGTGTCGATGAGGGGATAGAGGTTCTCGTCGGCGGCAAACAGCACCACTGCACCTGCCTCCAGATGCAAGTCGATGTTGGACTTCAGCACCACGGGGCCTGTGAGCCACACGCCACGGGGCACCACCAGGTGGCCGCCGCCCTTGCTGACGAGTGCATCGACGGCACGGGCAAAGGCGTCGGTGCACAGCTGCACACCGTCGCCCACGGCGCCGAAGTCGGTGAGAAGCACTTGGCCGGCCGGTATGGCAGGAGCCGAGACTTCGTTCATGGCGAAGGGCAGGCCCTCCGTGTAACTGGCATACTTACTTTTCTGGGCACTGGCAGTCAGAGCCAGAAGCAGCATGGCGCCCATCAGCAGTCTTTTCATAGGTATCTTGTTGTCTTTTAGTAGTTGTTATTGCTTTTGTGCTGCAAATATACAACGTTTTTCCGACTTGGGCAAATTATTTCGGCTCTATTTGCCCGTCACATGGCATCGAGCATGATAAAGGCCGCCCAGTACTCGGGTTTGTCGTAGCGCCCGCCCTCGCACTGGCGCAGGTGGCGCTGGGCATTGATGAATGCCTGGCGCTTAGACACTGCGGTGGTGGCGGTGAGCTGACGGCCGAAGAGGGCATCGCTCTCTACACTCTGAGCGAAACACATGGGTGGCAGCAAACAAAGTATCGCGGTTATAGCTGATTTCGTAAGTAGATAAGTAGATGGACATAATTAGTTTATACAATCCGCAGGGACAGCCCCGAAGGGGCGCTAAGATCACAGGCAGGAGCGCGCCCCTGCCTGTAATCTTCTCAGCCCTTCGGGCTTTGGCTGCGCGTACATTTATATATGATAATTTTGAACAGTTACTTAAGTAGATGAACACAAATATCTTATATAAAACTACGAATTTTACGAGATTTGTCGAAGACCCACGAGGAACGCAGTAATTAAACGAATTCTTCCTCATGCGCAGCAATTCGTATAATTCGAAAAATTCGTAGTCTTAAAAAAAAGAATATCATTTGTATAAACTAAATTTGAGCAGTTACTTAATAAATTTAGTTTATATATAGAACACAGAGACACAGAGACACAGAGACACAGAGTTTTTTGTTTACTCTGCAAAGAGACCTCTGTGTCTCTGTGTTTAATATAAATCATATAAGATAATTTCGATTAGTTACTTTTATAGACGATGAGTAACTGTGAAAATTTGGTTGATATCTCTTTATATAAAAGAGGTAATAATGTTTAGAGAGAGAGAAGTGTCCATCAGGCAGGCGAGCCAGAGGGCAGCACCTCGGCCAGCGGAATCATTACGAAGGGGCGCTGCTGCATGAGAGGATGAGGAATCTTGAGGTCGGGTTCGTCGATGTGGATATCGTCGTAGAGCAGGATGTCAATGTCTATAATGCGATCGTGAGTCTTCACCAAGGTCCAGCGGCCATCAACGGTGGCATGTTCCGACTTCTGGGTGCGCCCCATACGATGCTCTATCTGCTGTGTGGCACACAGCACATCGCGGGGCGACAGCCGAGTGGCCACGCGCACAACGCTGTTGACAAAACGGTGGCTCGACTCGTAGCCCCACGGCTCGGACACGAAAAAGGCCGATTGGCCCACAATGGTGCCAATCAGCTTTTCTATCTGTCGGTAGGCTCGGCGTATGTTGGCCTCGCCGTCGCCCAAGTTTGACCCCAGCCCGAGGTAGAGCTGATGGTCAGTCATCGAGCACGAGCATGGCGTCGCCATAGCAGCCAAACATATACTTGTTCTTCAAAGCCAGTTTGTAGGCCTCGTAGATGAGGTCGTAGCCACCAAAGGCTGCGGTACACATCATCATGGTGGACTCTGGGTGGTAGAAATTGGCCATCATAGCGTTGGCCAAGCCGAAGTCGTAGGGCGGGAAGATGAACTTGTTGGTCCAGCCCTCAAACTCCTTCAACAGCCCGTCGGTGCCCACGGCGGTCTCTGTTGCACGGGTTGTGCTCACTCCCACGGCACAGACACGGTGGCCGGCCAGCTTGGCGTCGTTGACAATCTGGCATGCTTCCTTCGGAATAATCATCTGCTCAGAGTTCATCTTGTGCTTCGTAAGGTCTTCCACCTCAATGGGGTCGAAGGCGCCCAGTCCGCAATGAACGGTGATATAGGCAAAGTTAAAGCCTCGAATCTCCATCATCTTCATCAGCTGCTTGCTGAAGTGCAGTCCTGTCGACGGTGCCGTGACAGCGCCCTCGTTACGGGCGAAGATGGTCTGGAAGTTCTCCATATCCTCCGGCTCGGCCTTGCGATGGTCTACGACATAACGCGGCAGCGGTGCCTCGCCCAGCGAGAACAGCTCGCGCTTGAACTCGTCGTGCGGACAGTCGTAGAGGAAACGCAACGTGCGACCACGGCTCGTAGTGTTGTCGATGACCTCGGCCACCATCGGGCCTTCTCCGTCGAAGAAGAGCTTGTTACCGATGCGAATCTTTCGGGCAGGTTCTACGAGCACGTCCCACAGGCGCAGCTCCTCGTTAAGCTCGCGCAGCAGGAACACCTCAATCTTGGCATCGGTCTTCTCCTTGGTGCCATAGAGGCGGGCTGGGAACACCTGGGTGTCGTTGAACACAAAGGTGTCGCCCTCATCGAAGTAGTTGCACAAGTCGCGAAAGGTCAGGAACTCGTCGGTATCCTTGCCCTCAGCGTCTTTTTTATACATCTCGATAGTGCCGCTCTTGCGGTGCACCACCATCAGTCGGCACTGGTCGCGGCTGTAGACACGCTCCACCGTGCCGTCTTCGTTCTCGAAGGCGCGGTGGGGAGGATAAAGGGCTATCTGCTCTTCAGGCAGCTTGAATTTGAATTGTGATAGTTTCATATATAGTATTTTTCGTTTCTTCCACTAACTCTCTTTGAGCACCTCTTCTATCCAGGCGGGCACTTGGTCGAGGGTGAGACAGTCTTCCAGACGCACATCGCCCAGTCTGGTGCGGCAGAGGGCGGTAAGGAAAGCGCCCGTGCCCAGGGCCTGACCGATGTCGCGTGCCAGCGAGCGGATGTAGGTGCCCTTGCCACAGGCCACCCTTATGCTCATCTGCATGGTGTGGGGGTCGAAGTGTGTCAGCTCTATCTCGTCGATGCGAATGGACTTGGCCTTCAGCGCCACGTCGTCACCCTTGCGCGCCAGCTCGTAGGCACGGCTGCCATCTACCATAACAGCCGAGAAGATAGGCGGCACCTGCTGTATCTCACCTATGAAATTGGCGAGCACACTGAGGATAAGCTCACGGGTGATGTGCTTGGTGGGATAGGTCATGTTGACCGTGTGCTCCCTGTCGAACGAAGCGGTGGTGGCACCGAGCTGCAGCGTTGCCGTATACTCCTTCGACTGCAGCTGAAGCGTCTCTATCTTCTTCGTGGCCCTGCCAGTGCACAGTATCAGCACGCCAGTGGCCAGGGGGTCGAGTGTACCAGCATGGCCCGTCTTCAGGCGTTTCACGTGCAAGGCCCGCGACAACCGTGTGCGCACATAGGCCAATGCCCCAAACGACGTCATGCCGTAGGGTTTGTTGATGTAGATGAATGCGCCTTCGTGGAAGTCCATGTCAATGTGTATGCAGAATGCTTAATGAAGGAGGCAGGAAGCGATGGTGATGGCACCCACTATGGCACAGTAGATGCCGAAGTAGACTAACTTGCCGCGCTTCACAATGCTAATCATCCACTTGCAGGCTACACAGCCGCTAAGAAAAGCAGCCAAGAAGCCCACCACCAGTGGCAGCGTCTCTATGCCGCCCAGTACGGCTTCGCCCTTCACAGCCTTCAGCACGTCGAGTAGCGCCTCGCCCAGTATGGGGGGGATGACCATGAGGAAAGAGAACTGAGCCAGCTTCTCCTTTTTGTTGCCAAGCAGCAGACCCGTAGCAATGGTGCTGCCCGAACGCGACAGCCCCGGCAGCACAGCGCAAGCCTGTGCCACGCCTATCAGGAAAGCGTCCTTCAGCGAGAGATGCTCCTTCTGCCGGGGCTTGGCGTAGTAGCTGAAGACAAGCAACAGCGCCGTGACCAGCAGGCAGCAGCCCACGACGAGCAGGCCAGAGCCGAAAATCTCTTCGACCTTGTCCTTGAAGAACACGCCCACGATGCCGATGGGAATCATCGACACGAGTATGTTCAGTGCATAGCGCACCTCTGGCTTAGACCAGTAGCTCTGATGGCGACCGCCAGTGAACAAGCCGCGCACAATCCAGTCGATCTCGCTCCACAGCACCACGAGTGTTGAGAGCACCGTAGCCACATGCACAGCCACGGTAAACGTCAGGTTGTCGGCACCGTCGTCCATACCAAAGAGGGCCTGACCGATGGCCAGATGGCCACTACTGCTAACAGGCAGATACTCGGTGAGTCCCTGTATGATGCCCAATATCAATGCTTCAATCCAGTCCATGTGATTCTCTCCTTATTTAGGCGTTGGCGGCATCGGCAGTCTGAACGCCATCCTGAGTATCTGCAGCAGGAAGCGTTGGTTCTGCGGCATCGCCCGGCTTGTGAATAACTGCATAGATCATAGACACGAAGCCCACGAGACACACGATGGGCGCCACCTTGATGCGGCGAGTACTGAAGATGTCGGGGTTGTAGGACTCCTCGGTCGAGGCGTCACCACCCATAAGAATGAAACCGACGATGACCACCAGCATGCCCACCGCCAAGAGGATGAAGTTCATCCGTCCGAATGCAAAGTCTCTCTTGTCTGTCATATCTTTAACTTATTATTACTTACTCAACTCTCAACACTCAACTCTCAACACTCAACCCTCAACTCTCAACCCTCAACTCTCAACCCTCAACTCTCAACTCTCAACTCTCAACACTCAACCCTCAACTCTCAACCCTCAACTCTCAACCCTCAAC
>ERZ842401.3565-NODE-3565-length-19148-cov-33.910124_pt1 | contig 19148 bp, 22 predicted proteins | sample MGYA00521270_ERZ842401 | MGnify/ENA primary metagenome ERZ842401 (study PRJEB31892, sample SAMEA3878208) | bioreactor metagenome | biome: Moose rumen | place: Sweden | collected 2011-10 | study: EMG produced TPA metagenomics assembly of the PRJEB12797 data set... | reverse complement strand
TCAATTCCATATGGGCAATAGTGTTTAATCTGTCCAAACTTTGGGGTTCACTTCACGTGCCTGTCCCTCTGTGAGATAAAATTAAAAATGTATGATAGACCTGTTTGTGAAAAAGGAAACGATTAAGTTCTGGGGATTTTCCCTCATTTTGACTCTTTGCAGTGCGACGGCTCTTTCTGCGTGTTCAAACGATAACCGTACGGATATTCCGACAGACGGGAAGGTTGCAGAAATCGCCCGACGAGGCACATTGCTTGTTGGCACTACAGGTGACTATCGACCGCTTTCTTTCTGTGAGGCAGACGGGATGTATTGGGGCTTTGGAATAGAGGTTGCCAAGGAAATTGCGAACTACTTAGGTGTAGAGACAGATTTCGTCAAGACCTCATGGCCTACCCTGACAGCCGATGTGTTGGCAGAACCCCAGACTTTCGACCTTGCCATAGGCGGTATTACTATCACAGAAGCCCGGCGTGAGACAATGTTAATGAGCGAAGGCTATCTGGCTAATGGAAAGACGATTCTTTGCAGGGCAGCAGAGGGTGACAGGTACAAGTCATTGGTTGACATCGACAAACCAGAAGTTCGTGTGATGGTTAATCCTGGAGGGCTGAATGAGAAGTTTGCCAATGAAAATCTCACTCATGCCACCATTATCGTTCATCAGAAGAACGAAGAAATACCCTCACTCATAGCAGAGGGAGAGGCCGATGTTATGATAACTGAGATTACGGAAGCCCCCTACTATGTGCAGACTGACACTCGACTTGCAGCCCCACTACTGAACGAGCCATTTACTCATGGAGAGATTGGAGTCTTGATGCAGAAGGGACAGGATGATCTGATGGAAATGGTGAATAACGCCATCCGAAAAATGAAGGCTGACGGCACGCTCCGTCGTTTGCATGAGAAGTACGGATTGGTATATACTTATTAAAACAATGGATTATCTGCCCAAAGACCCTGCAATACTTGTTTCGAGCGTCAACATGCTTCTTCGGGATGAAGAGTTTGACAGCCTCGAATCACTATGCTATGCCTTCAGCAGAGAACCACAGGAGATAAAGGACTACTTGCAGGGGAATGGCTTTGTATGGAGTGAGCATCAGAAACAGTTTAGACCAATAGGCTACGACGCATGATAACGAAAGACAGCATAGAAACCGCATATAGCTTCCTACATCAGAAGCGGCGCTCGACCTCTGGTCGCTTGCTACCAACGGGACGCAAGAACGTCTATATCCACTCTTCCCTCGAATGGCAGAAGGATGATATAGAGTATGCCATTGCGTCCTATGTAGCTGACATGAGCCAAGAACTGTACGAAGCCTTGTCTGATGGTAAATTCGACTTCCTCAGAGGCCACAAGAGGTTTCAGGAAGATATAACACTTGCAGTAGAACGATTAGAACAAAAACTATAATGGAACAAACATTTGAAGATATAATCCGTCAGGACTTGCACCAGTTCCTCCTTTCGATGAAGGAGGTGGACGAGCGATTGCCTGAATGTCCCGACGTAGAAGAAAAATGGGAAGCAATAGCCAAAGCCTACATTCCCGATGGCATCAAGGAATTCAATGACTATCCTACCGCTTCACTCGGTTGGATGATGTATATTGGCATGGCCGTCGCTAAGTTCTGGGATGCAGAGTGGGAAATCTACTCGAAGATTGAAGACTTCTATGCCTACATGAGAGACAAGCGTGGCTACGATGCAATGGATGAATATATCCGTGAAGAAGTCCTATTACTCAGTGGCATTGACTATACGGTATTGGAGAAACTGACAGGTGAATGTTCTTCCCGTGTCTATAACCTTCTGCGTCATCAGAACATAGAACCAGGAACAAAAGAAGCTTTCAATGCCTACGTTTCCTGTCTGCACCAACTCTACTTGTTTGGAGTCTCTATGCAACTGAAACGAATGGGCTATCACATGACAAAGATGAACTGAGAAATGATGAAAGAAAAAGTCTATTACAGCAGAACGGAGGTCAGCGAGGAGGTTCTTCAGTTAAGGGCAAAGGTTTCTTTGCTGACTAAACAGCTGAACAGTCTGACAGCGGCTGACCAGAAAGAGAAGCAGCGCATTCTTCGTAAGTTATTCGGCTCTGTAGGCAGCAATGCTACTGTCAATGACAATTTCCATTGCGACTTCGGGCAGAATATCCATGTGGGTGACAATTTCCATGCAGACTACAACTGCACGATGCTTGACCTGGCCGAGATTCGTATTGGTAACAATTGTCTAATTGGCCCTGATGTAGGCATCTATACAGCAGGTCATCGTCTGGAGCCAGAAGGTCGCGTACTCGATGTATATGGTTTACCTATCACTATAGGCAATGACGTGTGGATAGGTGGTCATTCCACTATTCTGCCAGGCGTAACCATCGGTGACGGAGCCGTTATTGCCGCAGGTTCTGTAGTGACAAAAGATGTGCCGCCCCATTCATTAGTAGCAGGTAATCCAGCAAAAGTTAAGAAAGGCGTAAGGTAATATGAGCTTCATTAAGTACATAGCAGACGAGAAGCACTACAAGGAAGTTCTGTCATTGGTTGTTAAGGCCAAGAAGACGATGTGGATAGGAACGGCAGACATCAAAGACCTGTATGTTGATGATAAGCCATTCCTTGCGATGCTTGCTGCCCTCTTGAAGAAAGGTGTGGAGGTCAGGCTGATTCATGCCAAGGAACCAGGGACAGCATGGAGAGAAGATCACGAAAAGCATCCCATCCTCTACGACGGCATGGAGCGTGTGCTATGTCCGCGAGTCCATTTCAAGCTCATTATCATTGACAGCAGCATTGCCTATATCGGCTCTGCTAACCTGACTGGTGCAGGAATGGGCATGAAATCACCACGAAAAAGGAACTTCGAGGCTGGCATCCTGACCGATGACCCGGAAATGGTTGAAGCTGCTATCGAGCAGTTCGATAACGTGTGGATTGGCAAGTTCTGTAAGGACTGTGGCCGCAGAGAGTATTGTGCTGATCCAATAAAGTAAGAAATATATGAAGATAATAAACGACCAACTGATTAGTGGTGTGGTGGAACAGGCAAAGCAGTCGCCACGACTGAGAATGGAGATAAAGAGCGGTAAGGACATTTATCTTGCTGGAGGTTGTTTCTGGGGAACGGAGCATTACTTCAAACAGATTGAGGGCGTTGTGGAAACGTCGGTAGGATTTGCTAACGGACATACAGCAAACCCGACTTACAAGGAAGTCTATACTGACACCACTGGATATGTTGAGACGGTGCATGTGAAGTACAATCCCGATGTGGTTAGTCTTGAATTTCTGTTGCAGATGTTCTTCAAGGCCATCGACCCAACTAGTCTCAACAAACAGGGACATGACGAGGGAACACGCTATCGGACTGGCATCTATTACACCCATGCGGAGGATTTACCAGTCATCGAAAATGCGTTTACCGAGGAACAGAAGAAATATCAGCAGCCTTTAGCCGTAGAAAAGCTACCTTTGGAGAACTACTATTCAGCCGAAGAGTATCACCAGGACTATCTTGACAAGAATCCTACTGGCTACTGTCATCTACCTCAGTCACTATTTGAATTTGCAAAGCAAGCAAAGGAGAGAAAGTAATCTTATGGCTTGGAAACTGAAATATCGCTGTAAGACTTGTGGATATGAGGCCGAGGTGTATGACGGACGTGGTTTGTTCCGTCAGCAGATAACGGCCATGACCTGCCCAGACTGCAAAACCATCCAGAATATTGTCGTAGGAGGTATCATCGCAGACGTAGCCCCATCGTATCGTAGTGAGGTTGGCCGTCTATGCTTGCAGTGTGGCAGCAATAATATTAGGATTTGGGATATGAAAACCTGTCCGAAGTGTCAGGGAACAATGGAAGAAACAGGCGAAAGGGAATTTTGGACGTGACCTACAGCACCAAATGCTTCATAGGGTGTCCTCCCCACATACTATCATTTACATATTTAAAGCCTATAGAAGCATAAAGAGCTTCACCGTCTGGGTTCCCTTTATCCACTAACAGGCCAACACAGGGCAGTCCCATCTTGTCGGCACGCTCTTTGGTAGCTCTTATCAAACGGCTTGCAATTCCACGTCTGCGATATTCTGGTAGGACGGCCAGTGAGTCAAGATAGAGTTCTCCTGCCTGTGTCTCGTCATCCATTCCTGAGTGATCCTTTCCGATGTGTTCTTTAGCAGTCTCAATAAATGTCTGGCGCAGTTGATGAAGTTTTCCCCCGTCATAACTGACAGAGATACCCACCACTTTATCTTCATCCATAGCAACTAACGTATTCCTATAGCTGTATTGTGAATCCTCTCGCTCCACCAACAGGGTCATCATTATGCGGAAGTCCTCCAATCCATAGCCTTCACCACAGAAATGCAGACAGCAGTAATCTGTCATTGCCATCATTATCAGACAGGCTATCTCCGCTGCCTGGTTCTTTGTCGCTCCTGTTATCAACACAGTTTTATTCATAGTTCATTATAACTTAATTCTTCTCCATATCCACCTTGGAATTCTGCGCCAAACAGCAGTCAGAATAAGATATTTCCAGTCTATAACCCTTATGTGCTTTTTGTGATTAATGGCATAGACTATCTCCTTTGCCACTTTCTCAGGCTTCAGCATCATGGGATAATGGAAGTCCCCTGCCAGCAAAGCAGTATCAACAAACCCAGGCCGTATATCAGTAAAGTGGATGTTCAGCTTACGACTTCGAGCCTGTTGTTCAAGGGCCTGTAGGTAGACGTTCTGCATGGCTTTGGTAGCAGAATAAGACGGTGCAGGCCCTAATCCCTTTGTTCCTGCAATCGACGTGATGGCAACAATATGTCCGCTTCCCTGGTTGGCAAAGTATCGGTATGCCTCCCCTATCATCCTTGTAAAGCCCATGCCGTTAGTCTGTACGGTTGCTAGTTCTATATCCTCTGTCAGTTCACGATTTTGCTTACCTATCCCTGACGCATAGAAAAACAGATCCATGCCGCCTAACTTCCCGATAAGCCGTTGTAGTCCTTCAGTCGCATCATCGGTCGTTACGTCGATGCGCTCAATGGCAGTAGCTCCAATGTTTTGTAGCAGTTCTGTACGTCTGGCGGCAACACCAACAGTCCATCCCTGGTTGACCATGAGTTTAGCCACCTCCAGACCTATACCCGAAGATGCTCCTACTACGATTGCTTTCTTTCCCTGTTGCATAGTTTCCGTAGTTTTCGTTTTTTATTTTTTGCTCCCCAATACATTCCCGCTTGCTTTCAAACACATACTTATCGACAAACTCAGGGATGAAGTCGGTGACGCCCAGTTCCTCACTCGCCTCTTGTTGCAGAGCCAATGACCGTGCCGTTTTCGTCTACTATTGGAAATATCTCTTGCAGATTATCCATTTTGTTCATTCGTAATGTCTGATTCTTACCTCTATTCCATTATCCTTCAGTAGTTCTGAAAGTCCGCTTACATCCGTATCTCCATAATGATAGGGGAACAGCACTTTGGGCTTTACCATCCTCGCCGCTTTGATAAGCTGGTCTGGTGTCATCGTGAAAGGTTGGTTGCAGGGCAGGAAGGCAATGTCAATGTCCTTGATAGTCGTCATTTCCGGAATGTCCTCTGTATCTCCAGCCACATAGATTCGCAGACCGTCGATGCTCAAAATAAAACCATTATCCCTGCCTTTGGGATGGAATTTCTTGTTGGCTTCCGTTGTGTTATAGGCTGGTACTGCCTCGACTGTGAAGCCGTCTGCAATCTCGTAAGTGTCGCCGTTTGCCATTATCTGACCATACCCCAGCATATCGCCGCAACGCTTGTTCGTTATCATCTGCGTAGTCTCTTTAGTCAGCACCTTGATAGCCTCATGGTCGAAGTGGTCAGGATGTTCATGGGTTACAAAGATGTAGTCGGCCTTGGGCATAGCGGAATACTCAACAGTCCTGTCTCGCAGTTTCAGAACGGGGTCAATCTCTATCTCCTTGCCGTCGTACTCAATCCGGATACTGGCGTGCATCAAGGCATGGAACTTGATGGTCTTTCCACTCTTTGTCTGGAACACATCAACCTCGTGGGTGTCAGTTGTCACTGGATGCTCACCGTCTTTCCAGGCAATGATACCGCCCAGGAGATTCACCACCTTGTAGCCCTCAGATGCCAACTTGTCAGCAGCATTGGCAGACCTCTTACCGCTTCTGCAATACACTGCAATGGTTTTATCCTTGGGGAGAGCTTTGGCTTTCTCCATGAAGTCATCCTGTTTCACGTCGATGTTCAGAGCATTCTCAATATGCTCTTCTTTGAACTCGTCAGCAGTCCTTACATCAAGCAGCAGTACATCTGGCTTGGTGATCAACTCAGCAAACCCTTTGGGGTCTGTGTCCTCGTAATTCAGTTGGCAACAGCCTGTAGTCAGCTCAAAAGTTGCCAGTAAACATGTAATAAAACGCTTAGTGCTCACAATCGTTTTCTTCATATTGCAATTAATTTGCCCCAAAGTTACGATGATTTTAGCAGAAAAGTTCGTTCGGAGTATTAAAAATGTGGATTTTTAACTAAATTGTAATAGTCATCAAGGGAAAAACGACTGAGCCCGAAAAACGTAAAAAACACTGGAAACGGGCATAATAAAAGGGAACCCGATTTAGTTCCCTTTGGGTATTTCTGCGGAGAGAACAGGATTCGAACCTGCGAACCGGTTTTGCCGGTTACACGCTTTCCAGGCGTGCCTCTTCAACCACTCGAGCACCTCTCCAATACGGGCCTGACGGGCAGACAGATTTAGAAATCGGGTGCAAAGGTAACAAAAAAAGTGAAGAGTGAAGAGCGAAGAGTGAAGAATTTGCTACCGCCGTGAAAGATTTAACGTTTTTTTATTGATTTACTCCAAAGACACGAGCCACATTCTCGTTGGTCTGGCGGCAAACCTCCTCCTCGGTGACGCCATAGGCCTCAGCCATCCGTCGTAGCACATAGGCCACAAAGGCAGGTTCGTTGCGCTGGCCGCGCATGGGCACGGGCGCCATGTAGGGGGCGTCGGTCTCGAGCACGATGCGACTGAGGGGCACGCTGGCCGGCAGCACCTGGGGCAGGGGACTCTTCTTGAACGTGAGCACGCCACCCACGCCGAGAACAAACTGAGGGAACTGAAGCAGCTGGGCCGCCTCGTGCTCGTTGCCGGTGAAGCAATGAAACACGCCGCCGGGCAGGTCGCTCGCGTACCTCTTTAGTATAGAGACCAACTCGTTCTGAGCCTTGCGGCAATGGATCATCAGGGGCAGGCGCGTCTTCACGGACCATCGTACCTGTTCTTCGAAGGCTTCCATCTGCTCGTGCTCGAACTCTCGGCTCCAGTAGAAGTCAAGCCCCACCTCGCCGATGGCTATTGGCGGTTGGCTGTTGGCTGTCGGCTGTTGGCTGCTAATAGCTAAAAGCAAATGGCTAATAGCCAATAGCTGCTCGCGCCAGTCGGCACGGACTTCTTCGGGGTGCAGGCCTACCATCGGATAGAGGTAGTCGGGGTATTGACGGCAGAGGGCGAGGATGCGCTCTGACGAGGATAGGTCGATGGCTGGCAGGAAGATTTTCCCTACCCCTGCCTCGCGGGCCCGCTGCATCACTTCGAGGCGGTCGGCATCGAACTCCTCTCCGTCCAGATGGCAATGAGTGTCAATGAAAAAGGCTGTTGGCATTTGGCTGTTGGCATCACTTTTCTCGATGCATCATTTCGTTGGTGTACTGGCGCAACTGAGCCTTGCGCTCGTCAGCGACGCTGACCTGCTCCAGCAGCTGTTTGCCCTGTTCGAAGTAGTCGTTGATCTTCTGCTCGCACAGTTGGCGGATACCTATCTCGTCGTAGAGGCGGGTGACGGCTGCCACCTTCTCGCCGCGGTCGAACTCCTTGGCCTCTATCCAGCGCATCAGCTCGGCACGCTGGGCGTCGTTGGCGCGGTTGACGGCGTTGATGAGCATGTAGGTCTTCTTGTTAGAGGTGATGTCGCCGCCGATGGCCTTGCCGAAGACCGCGGGGTCGCCATAGACATCGAGCAGGTCGTCCTGCAACTGGAAGGCCAGGCCAATCTTCTCGCCAAAGCGGTAGAGCAGGTCGGCATCGCGGTCGGAGGCACCGCCTAGGATGGCACCCATCTTCAGGGCACAAGCCAGCAGCACGCTGGTCTTCAGGCGAATCATCTCGATATACTCGTCCTCGGTGACGTCGTTGCGGGTCTCGAAGTCCATGTCGTACTGCTGGCCCTCGCCAATCTCCAGGGCGGTCTCGGTGAAGAGGCTGAGCACCTGAGGTAGGCGTGCGGCGTCGCATTGGGCCACGCGCTGGTAGGCCAGCACCAGCATGGAGTCGCCGGAGAGAATGGCGGTGTTGGCATCCCACTTCTTGTGCACGGTCTGGTGTCCGCGTCGCAGGTCTGCATTGTCCATCAGGTCGTCGTGCAGCAGCGTATAGTTGTGGTAGGTCTCCAGTCCCAGAGCGGGCATTAGGATGTCCTCGGGCTGCTCCTTGAACAGGTTGTAGCCCAGCAGCATCAGCACGGGGCGGATGCGCTTGCCGCCCAGCGAGAGCACATAGCTGATGGGCTCGTAGAGCGACTGGGGCTTTCGTTCGTACGGCAGGGAGTCAAGTCCCTGGTTCACAATTCTTAAGATTTCGTCAGATGTCATCATATCATAAACTTTTTAACTCTTTAACCTTTAACCTTTTAACCCTTTCACAACTTAAACACCACCGGGATGCACACCTTGGTACGGCAGGGCTGGTCGTTCTGGATGCCAGCCGTCCAGCGGGGCATGGAGCGAAGCACACGCAGCACCTCGCGGTCGCACAAGGGGTGGAGCGACTTGACCACGCGGACATCGGTGACAGAGCCGTCTGTGTTGACGATGAACTCGGCCACCACCTTGCCCTGCACCTTCTGACCCTGCACGGCTGAGGGGTACTTCAGGTTGCGCTGCAGCCACTTCGTCAGCTCCAGCGGACCGCCGGGAAACTGCGGCAGGTCCTCGACCACACGGAAGGTCGGCGTGCCGTCGTCGTCGACAGGGGCTGGGGACTGGGACTCGTCATCGTCCTCCTCCAGCGCCTCCATGTCGCCGTCCATGTCGGTCTCCACAGACTCATAGTCCTCTAGCGGTTCGCTCTCGTCGGTCTGGGCCACCACCAGGTGCTGCTGGGGCTGCGGCTCAGCTTTGGGAGCCAAGACCAACTGATTCTCGGGGCGCATCAGGGACGACAACTCAGGGTCGAGGTCAAACTGCTCGAGCAGCTCATTATCGTCGTCGAACGAGTCACCGACAGGCAGGGGCAGGTGGAGCGCCGCGAGAAATCCCGCGGCAGACAAGAGCAGTCCCAGAAGGAACCTGCACGTGCGTCCGCGCTCCAAATCGGCCTTTCTGCTTTTCTTTATTTCCATAACGACGCTACAAAGGTAAGTAAATAAAATAAGAATGAAGAATGAAGAATGAAGAATTAAGAAAAATTACACACAATAATCAGTCAGATTTCGCGTTAATTGATATGGAATGAAGAAAAGTCTCATCATAATACTGCTTTCGACGCTGGCGCTGGTCACACGGGCACAGGACAGCGAGACGGCATACAACTTCCTGCGACTGCCCGTCAGCGCACATGCGGCGGCACTCGGAGGCGACAACATCACCCTGACCGACGACGACGCGGCCATGGTGTTCCACAACCCCGCCCTGGCCAACCGCGTGAGCGACCGCACGCTGAACCTGAACATGATGACCTACATGCAGGGGGGCATAGCCGGAAGTGCCTCCTACATCAAAGCGCTCGGAGAGAGAGGTACGTGGGGCGTGCAGGGACGCTTCATCAGCTACGGAAAGATAAAGGAGACCAACACCAGCAACGAGCAGACAGGCACATTCAGCCCAAAGGACATAGCGCTGGGGGCCACCCTGGCATACGCACTCACAGAGCACATCAGCGGAGGCATCACGGCCAAACTGGCAGCCTCGTACATAGGCAACTATAACTCGCTGGCGGCGGCCGTCGACCTGGGACTGAACTTCTACGACCCCGACACGGAGTGGAGCATAGGGGCGGTGGCACGCAACTTGGGCGGACAACTGAAAGCCTACGACGACGACTTCGAACGCATGCCGCTGGACCTGCAACTGGGCGTCACCAAACGGCTGAACGACTCGCCCCTGCGATTCTCGGCCACGCTGGTCAGACTGAACGACTGGGAGTATGGACTGGGCAAGCACCTGGCCTTCGGAGCCGACCTGCTGCTGTCGGAACAGTTCTACCTGGCAGCCGGCTACAACACCATGCGCGCTGCCGAGATGAAAATAGCATCGGGCGACAGCGAAAGCAACCACGGCGCGGCTTTCTCGTTAGGCGCCGGACTGATGCTGGAACGCCTGCAACTGCAGGTGGCCTACGCCAAATACCACGTCAGCAGCACATCACTAATCATCAACTTCAGTTACTTCCTATGAAAAAAATCACCATCGCCATCGACGGACACTCGTCGTGCGGAAAAAGCACAATGGCCAAGGACCTGGCCAGAAAAGTGGGATACATCTATGTGGACACAGGAGCCATGTACAGATGCGTCACGCTCTTTGCCCTCGAACACGGACTCTTCGACCGAGACGGCAACATAGACACCACACGCCTGCAGAAGATGATGCCACAGATAGACATCAGCTTCAGACTGAACACCGAGGCCGGACGACCCGACACCTATCTTAATGGTACGTGCGTGGAACAGCAGATCAGGTCGCTCGAGGTGAGCAACCACGTCAGTCCCATCGCCGCCCTACCCTTTGTGCGACAGGCCCTGGTGGCACAACAGCAGCAGATGGGCAAGGACAAGGGGGTGGTGATGGACGGACGCGACATAGGCACCACCGTCTTTCCCGCTGCCGAACTGAAAATATTCGTCACGGCCTCAACAGAGGTGCGCGCACAAAGACGTTACGACGAACTGAAAGCCAAAGGCATGGCGGCCGACTATGCCGACATACTAAAAAACGTACAGGAGCGCGACTATATTGACTCGCACAGAGAAGTGTCGCCCCTGAGAAAGGCCAACGACGCCCTGGAACTGGACAACAGCCACATGACCATCGACGAGCAGAACGAATGGCTGATGAAACACTTCGAAGAGGCCACAAAAGAAGAAGCTTAAGAAGACGGAAACGAAGCCGAGAAAGACGAAAAGAAAGACAAAAAATGCCGAAAGACAAAAAATGACAAAAAATGGAGGCTGAATTGCAAAAACGGCCCTAAAAGTTTGCGGGATTCAAAAAAAGTTCGTAACTTTGCACCCTGATTCGCGCCACAAGCGCACAGAACAGTATTTATCAACATTATAAAAACAACAATGAAAAAAGGAATTCATCCCGAAAACTATCGCCCCGTCGTGTTCAAGGACATGTCCAACGGCGATATGTTCCTTACGAAGTCTACCGCTAAAACAAATGACACCGTAGAGTTCGAAGGCGAAACTTACCCCGTGGTAAAAGTAGAAATCTCTAGCAGCTCGCACCCCTTCTATACGGGTAAGAGCAAACTCGTCGACACCGCTGGTCGCGTCGATAAGTTCATGAGCCGCTACGGTAAGGCTTCGAAGAAGTAAGATATTTCTAGGAAATGACACTTACACGAAGGTGCGTCCAGGGTAGTTGCATATGCCTTGTACGCACCTTCATTCACTTAACACAAAAACAAATGAAACCACTAAAAGTCCTAACAGCCATCATACTGACGGCAATTGTCGTCAGCAGTTGCAACGATGACAACAACAGCGACAACGGGACTTCAGCCGTGGTCAACGTCAACAAAAACCCAGCACCCTACCAAGCGCTACAGTTCCCAAAAGTGAAAGGAGGGAAAAGCGACGTCATCGTTCACACCACCAACGACTACGGTTTCACCTACGGACTGGAATGGGACCATTCGCTGAAAGCACAACGGTGGACCTGCTTCTACTTCACCGACAAAAACAAGGTAAAAAACTGGTATCGCAACAGATGGAACGGAGCCACCTGGAACGGGCAGACCTGGAACGGAGACCCCTTTCAGAAAGACCCCGACGTGCCATACGCAGAACAGCCCAGCGTCACGGGAGAGTTCAGCGGCAGCAGCTATCCTGACAAGGGGTTCACATACTTCCAAAGAGGACACATCTGCGCATCGGAAGACCGCGTGGCTTCGCAAGATGCCAACGGACAGACATTCTACATGACCAACATGTTTCCACAGGGCGAAAACTTCAACACGGGCATCTGGAGCAACATGGAGGCTTTCGTAAGAGATGACTGGGGACGGAAAACCACAGGAAACGACACGCTCTTCGTGGTCAAGGGCGGCACCATAGACCGGGAAAACGACATACTCTGCCGCACACGTAGCGGATTCATCGTGCCACGCTACTTCTATATGGCGCTGCTGTTGAAGAAAACCACATCATACCAGGCCATGGGATTCTGGGTGGAGCACCTGAGCAGCGACCACTCGGGCGACATGCTCAACACCTATGTCGTCAACATTCGCGAACTGGAACAGAAGACAGGCATCGACTTCTTCTGCAACCTGCCCGACGACATCGAAGAGCAGGTGGAGACGCAGTCCGTGGACTTCATCAAACGCGTGTGGGACCTGACCAACCGCTAAGACCGTCTACAAAGAAATAATCAAAACAATAATACTCACTAATCAAAAGCAAAACAATGAAAACAGTTTATGATTTTACTGTCAAAGACAGAAAAGGTAAGGATGTATCGATGAAAGAGTATGCCAACGAAGTGCTGCTCATCGTGAACACAGCAACCAAGTGCGGCTTTACCCCCCAATACGACGAATTGGAGGCTCTCTACAAAAAGTACCACAGCCAGGGATTCGAAATCCTCGACTTCCCATGCAACCAGTTCGGGCAACAGGCTCCCGGAACCGATGAGAGCATACACGAGTTCTGCAAACTGAACTTCGGAACCGAGTTCCCACGCTTCAAAAAGGTGAAGGTGAACGGCGACGAGGCTGACCCTCTTTTCAAATACCTGAAAGAACAGAAGGGATTTGCCGGATGGGACATGAACCACCCCATAGCACCCATCCTTGACGACATGCTCTCGAAGGCCGACCCCAACTACAAAGAGAATGCCGACATCAAATGGAACTTCACCAAGTTCCTCGTCAGCAAGAAAGGACAGGTCGTGGCCCGCTACGAACCCACAGAAAAAATAGAGAACATTGCAGCACAAATTGAGGAATTGCTGAAATAATGGAAAAGACAAAATGCCTGATTATTGGTAGCGGACCTGCCGGATATACCGCTGCCATATATGCCTCACGCGCCAACCTGAGCCCAGTAGAATACTGCGGATTGCAGCCTGGCGGACAACTGACGCAGACCACAGAGGTGGAAAACTTCCCAGGATATCCTGAGGGGGTAGACGGCAACCAGATGATGATGGACCTCAGACAGCAAGCCCAACGCTTTGGTACGGACATCCGCGACGGAGAAATCACAAAGGTCGACTTTTCCAAAGCACCCTACAAGGCATGGGACGATGCCGGCAACGAGATTGAGGCAGATACCGTCATTATTGCCACAGGCGCATCAGCCAAATACCTGGGACTGCCCGACGAGACGAAATACAACGGCATGGGCGTGAGCGCCTGCGCCACCTGCGACGGATTCTTCTACCGCAAGAAGACCGTGGCCGTGGTGGGAGGAGGCGACACAGCTTGCGAGGACGCACTCTACCTGAGCGGTCTCTGCAAGAAGGTGTACCTCATCGTGCGGAAAAACCACCTGCGGGCCTCAAAGGTCATGCAGCAGCGCGTCTTCGATGCCGAGAACATAGAGATACTGTTTGAGCACAACACCTTAGGACTCTTTGGCGAAGACGGCGTTGAGGGGGCTCATCTGGTGAAACGCAAGGGAGAACCCGACGAACAAAAGGTAGACATACAGATTGACGGATTCTTCCTGGCCATCGGTCACAAACCGAATACCGACATCTTCAAGGAATGGCTGGAAACAGACGAAGTGGGATACCTGAAAAAGATTGAAGGGACGTCCAAGACTAAAATACCGGGCATATTCGTCGCAGGCGACTGCGCAGACCCGGTATACCGACAAGCCATCAGCGCTGCTGGAACAGGATGCCAGGCGGCCATCGAAGCAGAACGATTCCTACTAGCCACATAACATTAAAGAAAAAAGCCCCGCTTCACAGCGAGGCTTTTTCTAACTAAATTAATCAACCATAAACCTTAACCATTAAAATCTTTTTACGATGCAAAGATAACTGATTCTGACAAAAGCGCGGTTCAACTTCTGTTATTTTAGGTTTAAAATTCGATAATTAACGAATATTCCACCCAAAATCACGGAAAACAAACCTTTTCGGGCACTTTTTCGCGAAAAAACTTGCACATTCGACATTTTATGCCTACCTTCGCTGACGATTTTTAAACCATTAAAATACCAACAACCCATGAATACTGTCGTCGTTTTCGCAGGCGCAACCGTCATCGCAGGACTTCTCATCCTGGCATGGATACTCTATAGGCGCAGCGTGCGCATACACAACAGGCTGCGCATGAACCGCATATTCACCAACATCTCACACGAGCTGCTGACACCACTTACCGTCATATCGGCATCGGTCGAAAAACTGAGAGAACAGGCACCGGAACACGCTACCGACTATACGCTGATGGAACTGAACATAGAGCGCATGACCAGACTGCTGCAGGAAATACTGGAAACAAGCAAGTCGCAGTCGGGTGAGCTGAAACTGCGCGTCTCGCAAGGAGATACCATGGAGTACATACGACAGACGGCACTCTGCATAGAACCGCTCATGCACAAAAAGGGACTGCAGTTCGACATTCAATGCAACCCCAGATCGATGATGGGATGGATAGACACAGACAAGGTGGACAAAATCATATATAACCTGCTGTCGAATGCGGCCAAATACACACAGACACCTGGAAAGGTGCTGCTGGAAACAAGTACAAACAAAAACTTCGACCAAATCATCATACAGGTGACCGACAACGGCATAGGCATGTCTGAAAAAGAGATGAAACACCTGTTTCACCGCTTCTACGACGGCAACTACCGCAGAATGAACACACAAGGAAACGGACTGGGACTGGCGCTGACACGCGACCTGGTGTATCTGCACGGAGGAACCATCGACTGCAAAAGCGAGGAGGGAAAAGGAACAACGTTCACCATCACCCTGCCCATCAACAAGGAGGCATATAACGCTGCCCAGATTGACGACGTGCACCCCATTGACATCACCAAACCACGAACTACCATACTCGACCTGAGTGCTCTGGACAAGCAGAACGACACACCTGTGGCCACAACAATAGGCAATGCCAACGAAGACCTGTATAAAATCCTGCTGGTGGAAGACAACATGGAACTGCTGATGCTGATGAAGACGCTTCTTTGCGACAAATACAACATCCTGACTGCCAGCAACGGACGGGAAGCGCTCGATATCATCAAGAAGCAAGATGTCGACCTGATCATATCGGACGTGATGATGCCAGAAATCGACGGTAACGAGCTGACACACCAGATAAAAAGCTCAACGGAATGGAGCCATTTGCCCATCATTCTCCTGTCGGCAAAAACCAGCGAGGAAGACAGAAAACAGTCTATGCTCATTGGGGCAGACGACTATATGACAAAACCATTCCGGCTGGGCGACTTGGAACTGCGCATCAACAACATCATCGAAAACCGAAAGCGCATAGTGGGCGAGCGTAGCGCCGCCAGCAACGAGGAGTCTACGGAGAAGGTGCCGCAGACGGCCGATGAAATATTCCTGAAGAAAGCACGCGAATGCGTGTTGGCACACTTGGACGACAACGACTTCGACCGCGACGCCTTCGCGCGGGATATGGGAGCCTCGCCATCGACGCTCTACAACAGACTGCGCGCGCTGACAGGACAGAACGTCACCTTTTATATACGCGACATACGCATGAAAGAGGCCAAACGACTGGCTGAGACACAGCCTGATATTCGCGTGAGCGACCTGGCCTACAAAGTGGGATTCAAAGATCCGAAGTATTTCGCCACCTGCTTTAAGAAGGAATTTGGCATTCAACCAAAGGAATTTATGGAAAATTCACAGCCTAAAAAGTAATAATCTCACCGCTTTTGGAAAAATTATCATTTATCCTTTATCATTTGTCATTTTAAAATAGTACCTTTGCAGCGGAGATAACCAATCCAAACTTTTTTAATTATGACTAAACAGAAAAAATTCATCCTCCAAGAGAGTGAGATTCCAACACAGTGGTACAACATCCAGGCCGACATGCCCAACAAACCCATGCCTCCCATCCACCCGGCTACCAAGCAGCCTTTGGGAGTAGACGACCTCGCACACATCTTCCCTCGTGAGTGCAGTGTGCAGGAACTCGACACTGAGCACCGTTGGATAGACATCCCCGAAGATGTGCTGGAGAAGTACAAATACTATCGCAGCACCCCGCTGGTGCGTGCCTACGCCCTTGAAGAGGCCCTCGGCACCCCTGCCCATATCTACTTCAAGAACGAGAGTACCAACCCGCTGGGTTCACATAAGATTAACTCCGCCCTGCCCCAGTGCTATTACGCCAAGCAGGAAGGAACCACCAACGTCACCACAGAGACAGGTGCCGGACAGTGGGGCGCAGCCCTCAGCTATGCAGCAAAGATCTACGGTCTCGACTGTGCCGTATATCAGGTGAAGATCACCATGCAGCAGAAGCCCTATCGTAGCAGCATCATGCGCACCTTCGGGGCTGTAGTCGAGGGTTCTCCCTCAATGTCAACCCGTGCCGGAAAGGATATACTGACCAAGGATCCTACGCACTCAGGTTCACTGGGTACGGCTATCTCTGAGGCTGTCGAGTTGGCTACCACCACACCTAATTGTAAATATACGCTGGGCTCAGTGCTCAACCACGTAGGCCTGCATCAGACCATCATCGGTCTTGAGGCGGAGAAGCAGATGGAGATGGCCGGTGAATATCCTGACATCGTCATCGGATGCTTCGGTGGCGGCAGTAACTTCGGAGGTATATCCTTCCCATTTATGCGTCACAACCTGAGCGGCGAGCGTCACACGGAGTTCATAGCAGCAGAGCCCGACAGCTGTCCTAAGCTCACTCGCGGTCAGTTCCGCTACGACTTTGGCGACGAGGCCGGCTATACCCCGCTGCTGCCTATGTACACCCTGGGACACAATTTCCGCCCCTCAAACATCCACGCCGGTGGTCTGCGTTACCATGGTGCAGGCATGATTATCTCCCAGCTTATCAAGGACGGTATGATGCATGGTGTCGACATCCCACAGCTCGAGACCTTCGAGGCCGGCATGCTCTTCGCCCGCACAGAGGGCATCATCCCCGCTCCCGAGAGCTGTCACGCTATTGCAGCCACCATCCGTGAGGCTCAGAAGTGCAAGGAGTCAGGCGAGGAGAAGGTCATCCTCTTCAACCTCTCTGGTCACGGCCTCATCGACATGCCTTCATACGAGGCCTTCATCAAGGGCGACCTGCAGAACTACAAGGTCACCGATGAAATGATTACAGCCAACCTGGCAGAGCTGGACAACATTTCTTAAACTTTATCGCCACAGGCGGAATCCTCCGTTCTGTGGCGAAATTCTTTATCTTAGCCTGAGGCTATTCAATTCTTCAGTCTTACTAGAATCTGAATCCTAACGCTGCATAAGCAGTCCAGTCTGTCATTCGTCCTGAAACGAGGTCGCTACCATACCGGAACATATTGTAATGTCCGTAGGCTCGCACATACCAGCGATCCCAGTTATACGTCACACTCAAGCGCATATCGAAGTTAAACTTGGGCTTGTTGCCTGTCGTCTCTTCCCTTTCGTCTGTCATTGAAATCTTTGTTCCAGGCTCAGTCAACAGATTATAAAGTTCACCCTCATCCATATTGAGAACCTGCTCTTCAGTAACCACTTGATTGTTTTTATCAACTAATTCAGATGTATACAGATACTTTGTTGTGCGGTTATAGAAGGTGAACATCGGCATCGCCATCCCATTTACGAGTAATCCCCTTGCCGGCACCCAATTATATGCATATCCCATTCCGATGCTGCCTTGGGTAAACTTCACCTTTCCCACGTCTTTCATAAGGGCTGTCAACAACCAGTTTGAATCAGCACTGTAGTCAATGCGGCTGTGATAGTACATTCCTCCTATAACGAGCGATCCTGCAGAACGTCTCTGAATGAGCGAATTGTCATAAGCGGCAGCATACGAGAAATGCTTGCCGTTGAGCATATAATATCCGTCGATGAAGAAATTTCTCACTTCGATAGGGTCATCCAGACGTTCATCGTAAGTGTCATAGTCTGAAACTTTTGCACCATTGAAATAGATGTCGGGCATGTCGCTCTTATAGGTACTGATGCGCAGGTTAATACCGAAGCTGCCTCCCATGGCTCCGAATGAGAACGTGGAACCGGTGGTCTTGCCCAACTCCTTAGAGAATCCAAGGCCATAACCACGATATCCTAACCACAGACCTGCTGAGGTAGAGAGGCCATTGTTACTCTTAGAAACCATAGTAAAATTATCCTCTTCCCAGGTTGTTTCCATCTTCAGCGTCGACTGGTTCAAAGTGGTTCTTGCCTCAATGGCCAGTTCCTGTTTGGGCTGCTCAATCCAACGGCGGTCAATCGTAGCCACGGCTGACGAGTCGATAAACGTCTTCAGAAAGAATATCGGTTGTAGAAGCAAGGGCTTACCCTTAGCACCTTCAGCAGCTACAGACAATGTGCTTTTGGTCTTCTCTGAAGGAAGTGGTAAAGTAACAGCAATATCCTGTGCGACAGCGCATACAGGCATCATTGTCAGTATAAAAGCAGCGATTTTTTTATTCATATCTTCAATTTTTCTTCAAATATAAAGTTTAACAATGGTCATTAGCCAAGCGGTAGATCTGCGACATAGCATCGGTATCGATCACCTCCAAAGCACCAACGGTTATCTTTCCGTCGCGAGAGCATTTGCGCACAAGCTCAGCAATCTCAGCGTCGGTAGCCTTACGCCCGATGAGCTCGGGGATACTGACGGGCATTCCGATGGCATGGAAGAATCGCTCTG